>Ga0194137_10000058_pt1 | contig 65750 bp, 49 predicted proteins | sample TARM_MetaG_T3_14_FD_134025 | JGI IMG/M metagenome (GOLD analysis project Ga0194137, IMG submission 134025) | Freshwater microbial communities from Pennsylvania, USA, analyzing microbe dynamics in response to fracking - TARM_MetaG_T3_14 (version 2) | ecosystem: Environmental > Aquatic >...
AAATCAGTCCAGAAAGAATGCAGAAAGCTCTAATCAGCGCTCAATGTAGATCTCTAGAAAAAGGGTATTGGGAGGTGTTTGGTAACGAAGACTTCTTGAAAATAAATGACTTACTCGGGAAAATGGACTAAGCAATATGTCACACTGGAAAAACTCAAATCTTATGGGAAGTGATATGTGTACAACAAATAATTATTAGCAAAAAACAGCTAGAAGCACCTACTCATAGGACTTCTAGCTGTTCGATTTAAAATAAACTGTCAAAGTCGGGAGTAACCATTAGAGTTAGTGAAGGAAGAGGTGAATAAGCTCTTCCTTTCTCATGAGAAGTAGAAGTCATAGGACAAACCTATGGGCTATGATATAATACTAGATATTGAAGAGAAAGAGGGGAATCTGTATGCTGAAAAAAGGAATCGCTGTGGCAGCTTTTGTCATAGTGGCGGTGGTGTTTTTCCTAGGGTTTTTGTCCTATAACAAACAATTAAGAAGTGATTTGAATAAAGATATTGAGGTTTCTATTGAAGACCCTATGGTTGAAGAACCTGAGGAGCCTGTGGTGGAAGACCCAGATGAAGGGGAAAAAGAAACGCTGGAAATGCCAGACCTCATTGGTCGTAGTGAAGAAGAGGTCTTAGGAATCCTCGCCTCATTGGGATTGAATGGTGTTCGCTATGAAGAATATACCGACGGGGTGGAGCAAGGGCTCATCTTTGATCAACGGCCTTTAAAAGGAGCCGAATTGTCGCCTGAGATAGAAGTAAATTACACCGTGAGTTTAGGACCTTTTGGGGCTTCCGAAGAAGCGGTGATGGTTTCAGTGCCAAATCTTTCTGGGAAAACAGAAGGTGAAGCAAGGGTTTTACTGCAAGAGGTGGGGCTCTTGATGCAAGTGGAGAAGGCCTACTCCAGTACCATTTCCAAAGATTCAGTAATCTCTCAAGGAATATTAGCCGGCAGAGAGGTGGCGGAAGGAAGCACCATAAAAGTGGTCATCAGCTTGGGTCAAGAACTCATTGAGGTGCCCAATGTTATTGGCAGAACCTTGCAAGAGGGTCAAAGCATGCTTGAGCGTCTTAGCTTTGTGGTGTCTATCACAAGAGAACATAGCCAAGAACCAGAAGGTAGGATCCTAAGACAAAGTGCAAGAGGTGGAACCAATCTTACGAAAGGACAAACCGTAACCTTAACGGTGAGTAGGGGGCCTGCACCAGTGGAAGAACCAGTGGAAGAAAAGGTAACTGTCCCCAGTGTTGCAGGCATGATGGAAGCGAATGCAAAAAAGACCCTGGAAGATTTGGGGCTTGTTGTAAGAGTCAATTATGAAGAAAACGATAAAGAAAAAGGTACGGTGCTCACACAAAGTATTGCTACGAATCAGAAGGTGGATAAAGGGAGTACCATCACTCTCACGGTGAGTACAGGGCCCATGGCCATTGTGCCCAATATCCGTGTGGGAGAGTCTGAAAAAGGGGCTATAGATATCTTGACAGCCCTTGGCTTCAAAGTGGAAGTTCGAAAGATTAGAGATTTCCCAAGTATTGATCCAGATCGATTTTTAGGGATGAATCAAACAGTAGGTGCCAAGATTCCATATGGATCCACCATCATCATCGATGTGACGTATCCAGCACTAGAAGAAAATCCATAGTATAGATAGAAGTATTCTCTAAAATAGGGGATACTTTTTTCTTTTCGTGTATAGAAGGAGTACAGGAACGATGATCTAAACATGATCTTTTTTCTTCATTTCTCCTTAGAGGATATTCAAACTAGGATAATTGGCCTATAATAGAAACAGATTATGGATATAGACTATCCTAATCTTCTATAAATAATCTAGGATGTGATGTAGTGCGACAATGGAAAAGAGGGGGAGAACTTCTATGTGGATTCCTTCTTGGGATGCTGTTATGTGCAGGGCCCACAAAGCTCGTCCATGGGATGAATGTAAACAGTGTGCTTTTACCATCTGATGAGCCCACGCAAGAAGAAGAGGCTGTAGAAGAAGTGCTGAAAATATCCTATAAGGGGCATATTCAGTCCCTTGGATGTACGGAAGACTTGGCACAAGGAACTGCCTTAGGAAATCCCAATGGGAAGAAACGTATCGAAGCATTTGGGATTGACGGAGAGGCATCTCTTGGTATCACCTATGAAGCCCATGTGCAAGGTATTGGATGGCAAGGAAAAAGAGGTGTAGGGGAAATAGCGGGTACCGAAGGAGAAAGCAGAAGGATCGAAGCTTTTTGGATAGATCTTTCACCGGAAGTAAAGGTAGAATATACCATTCTCTATCGCGCGTATGTAGAGGGTGTAGGCTGGCTTCCTTGGGCGGCCAATGGAGAGAAAACAGGTTCCATAGGCTTTGGTAGACGCATTGAATCTATGGAAGTGCTTCTTCTGCCCATCGAAGAAGCTGAAGAGTATGAGATTCAGCCCAAGCTATTGGCAGAACTAAAACTTCCGGTGAGGGCCCATGTACAAAGAGTTGGATGGGTTGAAGGTACAACAGGTGGTGTTTTAGGAACAACGGGACAAAGCCTACGCCTGGAAGCACTGGATTTCAAAGGTTTCCCAGAGGAAGTTCAATGGGTGCATCAAAGCCACATTTCGAGGATTGGATGGACGGAGGTCCTTTCGAAAGATCAACTTTCTGGAACCGAGGGAAGACAATTGGCTTTAGAAGCACTTTCCTTGGGACTGGAAGGCTCTCTTAAAGAGGCTTATGATGTCTATTATCGGGTACACGTAGCCAAACTTGGATGGCTATCCTGGACTAAAAATGCTTCTATGGCTGGAACCAGTGGATTTGGACTTCGTATTGAAGCTCTTGAAATGAGGATCCTCCCCAAAGAGATGCCCCTTGTGGAGGTTCAAGATGAGAAAGCCAAGGCCTCTTTAGAACCCCTAGAGGTGCGGATCCAGTCCCATGTAGCATCCAAAGGATGGTTGGAGAGTGTTGGGGATAGAGCTTATTCTGGCCAAGAAGAGGATGGTTTGAACATTGAAGCATTTAAAGTACTCGGGACAGGCAATCCTTATGTACAGGTGAACTATCGTGTCCTTTTCCAAGGAAGAGACTGGAGTGCCAAGAAAAAGGAACAACAAGTGGCAGGGTCCACTGGGAAGGGATGGCCTTTGGAGGCCGTGGAAATGGAACTTTCCGGGGTACTCAAGGAGTATTATCGGTTATATTATCGTAGTTTTATCACAGGAGAAGGCTGGCTTCCCTGGAGTGCCGATGGTGCGCCCAATGGCTCTAGAAATCAAGGGAAGGCCATTGAGGCCATGGAAGTGCGTATCCTCCCCAAAAATGCTAAGGCACCAGGAAAGGTTACGAACCCTTTTCTGCAAAAAGCTGTGGCAAAAAAGACCTTGGTCTATTATGCCAAGGTCCAGAGCAGTTTGTTTAAGAGTGCAAGCCAATCTAGTGCAATAGCAACCATTCCCAAGGGAACACATTTGTATGGGGAGGTTCAAGGCGCTTGGTTAATAACAACTTATCAAGGTAAAGAAGGGTTTGTGAGCATTTCAGATGTATCGAGGCATGAGCTGATGGTCGCGGGACAAACCATCTTGGTGAACAAGAAGTATGGACTGCCCTCAGGATTTGGACCTGGAGAGAATCCTGAAGCCAGAGATGCGTTAAATCGATTCTTAGGACAAGGGCGAAGTGAGGGTCTTAGGCTTACCATTACATCTGCATACAGAAGTTATACATCCCAACAATCTTTACATCAACAATATGTGAGTAGATACGGGCGTGCATACGCAGAAAAAATATCCATGAGAGCGGGTTATAGCGAACATCAAACTGGCCTTGCATATGATATTGGCATTCCAGGTGGCAGCAGTAATTTTTCTACCAGCTTTGGAAATACAAGAGAAGGGAAATGGTTGGCTCAAAATGCATCTTCCTATGGATTCATTTTGAGGTATCCAAAGGATAAAGAGCATGTAACAGGTATTAATTACGAGCCATGGCATTTTCGCTATGTGGGCGTAGCATTGGCTAAGGAAATTGAAAAAAGCGGTGAAACCTTAGATGAGTATTTCCAGGTGGTGGGACCGAGTTATTCGCCATAATAAGAATAAGTATCAAAAGAGCATGAAGGGCAGAACCCTTGATGCTCTTTTACTATAGTTATGGCAAAAAGAGAAGCATTTTTACCCCTTAGTAAGGAAACTAAAAACCTTCTTCTTTGATCATGAGTCGTGAAAACTGATAACTTTGAGAAATGGTTTACAATTTCATGACAAAAAGTTATAATGTAAGACAATATGATAAAAATAGGAAGGGATTCTATGAGTATATTGGAAGAGAATAGTCCACACATGGTCATTCGTAGAAGTGCTCCTGAGGATTGGGAGACCTTGAAAGGATTTATAGAAAAGACCGTTTCCCTGGGGAGATACATCTATGGAGAGTATGATTGGCTGGAGTTTCCTTTGGCGGAGGCTACCTATGAGGGCTTCACTGAAGATTTTGGCAATGGACACTGTTTGCTGGGATTTGTGGAGGGATCTTTGGAGGGTCTGGTGATCATCACCAAAAGAAGTGCTGAAAAATACAAACATGTGGCCAATGTGACCTTGAGCTTATCCAGTGATGCGCTGATGGAAACCTTGGGTAAAGAACTCATCCAGCGGATGATCCTCACGTGCAAAGGGAAGGGCGTCGTTCGGAAAATGAATCTACGGGTGCGAGAGGACCATTTTAAGATTCAAGAAATCTATAAGTCCATGGGCTTTTATGAGGAAGGCAGCTTAGCCCGAGATGTGTGCTTAAATGGCATGTTCTATTCCACCTTGCTTTATGGACGTAGCATCGATTAAGAAGCACAAGTGGTTTACTGGATGGAAAGAACCATAGAGTAGACTTTTGGTGTGGGAGAGAGACCCCAGGCAATCACATTGCCTGGGGTCTCTTTAATGGGGTGACACTTCGTTTGCATCTCCTTGAAAGACATCTTACCCTGGTCTGTGGAATGGGGAGGGTTTTGAAGAAAGGGATGCATTTCTTCTTGCAGATGCCTTGTCACCTTTAAGGTGCCTGTACTATAATAAGGGTGAAAACATTTACAAATTAGGAGGATACCTATGAAAAAAGTAATTGCCACAAGAAAAGCGCCTGGAGCCATTGGCCCTTATTCCCAGGCCATCCTTGCTGGAAACATGATTTATACCTCAGGGCAGCTGCCCATGGACCCTGAAACGGGCGAAATGGGGGGCAATGACATTGTTCTACAAACCCGTATGTGCCTAAAAAACGTCCGTGCCATTTTAGAAGAAGCAGGCTCTAGCATGGACAAGATCGTGAAGACCACGGTGTTTCTCAGTGACATGGCAAACTTTGCCAAAATGAATGAAGTATACCAAGAGTTTTTCACCGGAGACTATCCTGCACGCTCAGCCTTTCAAGTGGCTAGGCTGCCCAAGGATGCCCTGGTGGAAATTGAAGTTGTTGCCATTGTGTAGTCGTTTCTAAGTGGAGGAAAGTGGACCATGAGTGTAAAATATTTTGCAGAGCCTTTTAAGATCAAGATGGTGGAACCCATCAAAATTCTCACCAAAGAGGAGAGAATGGCAAAGATCCAGGAGGCTAATTATAATGTCTTTAGCCTGGCGGCAGAGGACTGCTACATTGACCTGTTGACAGACAGTGGCACCGGCGCCATGAGCGCTGACCAATGGGCAGGGATCATGCAAGGAGATGAGTCTTATTCTGGCTCCAAGAGCTTCTATAGACTTCAAGAATCCGCCAAGGACATCTTTGGTTATGAGTTCATCCAACCAGTGCATCAAGGCCGAGCGGCGGAAAAAGTTGTCATGCCCATCTTTTTAAGGGAAGGGAAGGTCTCCATCTCCAATATGCATTTTGACACCACCCGTGCCCATGTGGAAATCGCTGGGGCCAGGGCCGTGGACTGCGTGGTGAAAGAAGCGTTGGATACAGAGTCCTATGCACCCTTTAAGGGCAACATGGACAATGAACGTTTGGTGAAGCTCATTGAAGAGTATGGAAAAGAAAACGTTGGGGTGATCATCATCACCGTGACCAACAACAGTGCTGGTGGACAGCCTGTTTCCATGGAGAATATCAAAGAAACCAGTGCCATTGCCAAGAAGTATGGCATTCCGGTGCTCATTGATGCGGCAAGATTTGCGGAGAATTGCCACTTCATCAAGAAAAGAGAACCCGGCTATGAAGAAAGGTCCATCAAGGACATCGCCAGAGAGCTCTTTACCTATGGGGATGTCTTCACCATGAGTTCCAAGAAAGATGCCATCGTCAACATCGGGGGCCTTGTAGGCGTCAAGGATGATGAAGCCCTTTTCGAGCAGGTGAAAGCCAACACCATTCCCATGGAAGGATTCATTTCCTATGGCGGTCTGGCGGGTAGAGATTTAGAAGCCTTGGCCATTGGCCTTCAAGAAGGGGTAAACGAAGACTTCCTTCAGTATCGCATTGGTCAGATGGAGTATCTATCTGGCAAGCTCACCGAAGCGGGCATTCCCCATCAGAGTCCTGCAGGGGGCCATGCCATCTTCTTAGATGCCAAGAAGCTGTTGCCTCATATTCCCTATCACCAATTCCCAGGACAAGCCTTGACCATTGAGCTCTATCTTGAAGCGGGCATTCGTGGCTGCGACATTGGGTCCTATATGCTGGGCAATGATCCAGATACGGGCGCTCAGCTGGAATCTCAGTTTGAGTTCACAAGACTGGCAGTGCCTAGAAGAGTCTATACCCAGTCTCACCTGGATGTCATCGTGGAAGCGTTAAAGGCCATCAAGGAGCGTAAAGACTCTTTGAAGGGCTATGCCATCACCTGGGAACCCAAGATCCTACGCCACTTCACCGCCAAGCTAAAGCCCCTGGGTGAAGCTTAAGAGGTAGTGGAAAAGCGTTCCTAGGCAAAAGATCCTATGGACTACAGCATAAAAAAAATATGACAAAAGGAGACCGTGAAGATCTTAAGAAAGATCTTTGCGGTCTCCTTTTTATGGTACAATGGCTTCTTACTGCCCCTTGCCCAAAAAGACAAGCACTAAAATATTCAGAGGTACCATCAAGAACTAGTGTATTATAAACCGCGTATCAAGGCATCCATGATGCGCTGGGTAGCCAAGGCGTCCATTCCTGAGGAAGGCACCTCCTTGTCCTCTTGGACGGCGGTGACAAAGGCATATATGGCCTCTTCAAAGCCCTTGACCTTTTCCACTGTATCCCATTGGGAGGGAGTCTTGATGCGGGTTTCGTCATTTTCTTGAATTTCCAAGGTGGCCAAATCCAGCACCCTTAGGGTTTTCCCTTCTTTGATCAGCTCTATGGACTCCATGGTTTTTCCTGCATCCCGATGGAGAAGGGTTTCGATGCGGATCCCTTCAGGAGAAGAGAACCGATGATTTGCATAGAGCAGTTGGTTTTCACTGTTCACTGCAATGTGTCCATCTTCCATGATGAGTTTTCCATCCACCATCCACCGTGCCGTGTCCACCAGATGAATGTAATCATCGTTGATGGTGAAAGGAGCCTCTTGGGGACCAACCCGATGGGCCCGATTCTTTACAATGCGTAGAAGAGAGGTGGGGGTGAGTTCTTCTTTCAACAGCTGATATAAGGGCGCAAAACGGCGATTGAAGTTCACCATGAGCTTGGCTTGGCTATGGACACTGTCAAAGACCAGGCGCTCACATTCTTCCACCGTAGGGGCCAAAGGTTTATCCATGAGCACATGAATGCCTTTTTCTAAGAAAAACTTGGCCAAGGGAAAATGGGCATCGGTGGATGCGTTGATGATCACCGCATCACAGTCCTCTGCCAGCTGTGCCAAGGTATCATAAGCAGGTACTCTATAGAGGCGCTGAAAGGCGTCTCGGTTTTCTTTGGTGCGGCTATAGCCACCCGTAAGGACCCAGCGGTCTTCCTTTGATAAAACAGGCATGTATGCTTTCTTGGCAATGCTGCCTAGGCCCACCAGGCCAATGCGTAGACGATTCTCCATGGACGTCTCCTCCAATCTCAGTGTAGTCTTCCTTCTTAAAATTCAGAAGGTTGTGCATATAGGTTCATTATATCCGTAAAGGCTCATTCTGACAACGAAAAACCCAAGGGCGGGTGTTCCAGGGGAGGGGAAGGATGGTTTTCAGGAAGTATACGGGGACGTCTAAAGAGATGAAAAACCTCTTTAACTCATTGACTAACGGTCAGTCAGTGGTACAATAAAGGTAACAACCATGAAAGTATAAGGTGAGAAAAATGGCATTTATAGAGCTGAAGAATGTACAGAAAAGATATCAAATGGGTGAAGTGGTGATCACCGCCTTGGATGGGGTAGACTTTGCCATCGACCAAGGGGATTTTGCCGTAGTGGTAGGCGCCTCTGGGGCTGGTAAGACCACGGTGTTAAACCTCTTAGGGGGCATGGATACCTCCGATGGAGGAGAAATTTTGGTGGGAGGCAAAGACATCAGCAAATACAACCGGAAGATGCTCACGGAGTATCGTCGTTTTGACATCGGGTTTGTGTTCCAATTTTATAACTTGGTCCAAAACCTCACGGCGGTGGAAAATGTAGAACTGGCGGCGCAAATCTCCAAAGACCCTTTGGATGCAGAAGCGGTGCTTCATCTGGTGGGCCTTAAAGACCGGGCTGCCAATTTCCCCTCCCAGCTCTCTGGTGGCGAGCAGCAACGGGTGGCTATCGCCAGAGCTTTGGCCAAAAATCCCAAGCTGCTTCTTTGTGATGAGCCCACGGGGGCACTGGATGATCAAACGGGGAAGAATATTTTAAAGCTTCTCCATGAGACCGCTCGGTCTCGTGGGGTCACCGTGGTGGTCATTACCCATAACGCGGCCCTGACCGCCATGGCGGATAAGGTCATTCGGATGAAGAATGGAAAGGTGCGGGAATACTATGTCAATGAAGCACCAGTGCCTGTGGAAAGGATTGAGTGGTAATGAGAAACAATGCGTTTTGGAAGGATCTTCGTCGGGCCATTTATGGCAGTAAAGCCAGATTCTTTTCCATCTTGGCCATGATTGCCCTGGGAGTAGGATTTTTCTCGGGGATCAATGCCACTAAGCCAGACATGATTTTGTCGGCAGACACCTATTTTAAAGATTACAACCTGTCAGATTTTCGTCTGTGGAATCCCTTGGGGTTTCAAGAGGAAGATGTGGAGGCGCTGAGAAAGATCCAAGAAGTGTCGGAGATTTCTCAAAGCTTTAGCAAAGATGTCTTTGTGTCCTCTCTGCAAGAGACAGCGGTGATGAAGGTCTTTGGCTATGATGAGGAGGCAGAAAAGCCTCAAAACTTCCCCAGGCTCCAAGAAGGGAGGCTGCCTCAAAATAAGGGGGAAATAATCCTGGAGGTAGGAGCGAAACAGGGCTTGGCTTTAGTGCTGGGGGAAGAGGTCACCTTGTCTTTGCAGAAGGAAGAAGAAATCATAGACACCTTGGTTCAAGACACCTATGAAGTGGTGGGCTTTTTCATCACGCCTCTTTATATCAGTTTTCAGCGGGGGCAAACCAATATGGGCGATGGGTCCATAGACTACATTGGTTATGTGTTCAACGAAGCCTTTGTGGTGGACGCCTCTACAGAGATTTTTCTAAAGACTCAGGCTTCCGCAGAGCTTATGGCGTATTCCAAGGAATACAAGGCCTATCATGAAACCTTAAGGGAAGAGCTTAGAGACTTGGGGATTTTGGCCATGGAACGTGACACCAAAGTGCTTCGAGAGGAGCTTTTGGCAGGGAAAGATACCTTTTTGAAAGAAAAGGAAGAGGCCCTGGCCAAAATAGCGGAAGCGGAAGAAGAATTAACGGAAGGGCGTAAGAAGTTAGCAAAGGGAAAAAGAGATCTGGAGCGAGAAGAGAAGGAAGGATCCGAAGCCTTAGAAAAAGCACGAAAAGAGATTGCCGATGGTAAGGTGAAGCTTCAAGAAGGTCGAGAAGCCTACTTTGAAGGGTATACTGCGTGGCTACAGGGCTATAACGAATATCAAGATGCCTGGGCAGAGCTTCAAGGGGCCAAAAACACCTTGGATCTCACCAAAAATCAGCTGGACCAAGGAGCCCGGGACCTGGAAAGGGCCAAAGGGGAATTAGAAGAAGGGCAGCAGCAAATCGCCCTCTTGGAAAGTGCCTTGGAGGGGTTAAAAGATATTCAAATGGCGTTGCCTGAAGGGCGTGACTTAACAGAAGAGGAGTATGAAGAGATTCTCACCTCCATCGCCCTGTTCTCAGAAGATTTGGCAGAGCTTTTAAGAAGTAGTGTGCCCTTTAACGATCCCAATGTTTTGGGTGCCCTACGTACAGCGCTAGAAGGCGGCATTTTGCAGCTGGAGAATACCTTACTTGAGGCCAAGGAGGCCTATGAAGAAGGACGTCTGGCCTATGAGGATGGCGTGGTGGCTCTGGCAGAAGGTCAAAGAGCCTATGAGGAAGGCCTGGCCTCTTACAAAGAAGGAGAAGAAGCGCTACGCCTAGCCAAGAAAGACATCGATGAGGGAAGAGAAGATTTAAGAGAGGCCAAGAGAACATTAGATGAGAGTCAAGAGGCTTTGGCTGCTGGAGAAAGGGATCTTCTCCAAGGAGAAAAGGATTTGGCTGAAGGCCTAAAGGAAGGTAGGGAAGCGCTTTTGGCCGCAGAAAAAGAGTTGGCAGAAGGCGAAGCTACTTTCAAGAAAGAGAAGGCCTTGGCGGAGGAGAAAATACAAGAGGCCGAAGAGGAGATTCTTTCAGCAGAGCGTGCTTTGCTAGAGATCCCCAAAGAGTGGTTTGTTTACGACCGGGATGGCTTTCCCGGCTACAGCACTTTAGGGGATGATGCAGAGCGATTGGGTTCTTTGGCCACGGTGTTTCCTTTGTTCTTCTTCCTGGTGGCGGCACTGGTATGCCTGACCACCATGACCAGAATGGTGGAGGAGGAGCGGATCCAAATTGGCACCTTAAAAGCCTTGGGTTATACCACAGGGACCATTGCCATGAAGTACATGCTCTATGGCCTTTCGGCCAGTATTCTAGGCAGTGTCCTGGGATTTTTGGTGGGCTTTCAGCTCTTTCCCCGGGTGATCATTACCGTCTATGGGGCCATGTACTCCACTCCTTATTTGCTGACGCCCTTTCACTGGGATTTGGCGGTATTGTCCACCGCCATGGCGGTGGTGACCACAGTGTCAGCCAGCCTTTTTGCTACATTAAGTGAGCTTCGGGAAACCCCAGCCAATCTCATGATGCCCAAAGCCCCAAAACCAGGAAAACGCATCCTTCTAGAGCGGGTGACACCCCTTTGGAAGCGCATGAGCTTTTCTTATAAGGTCACCTTTAGAAACATCTTTCGATACAAGAAACGGTTTCTCATGACGGTGCTTGGGGTGTCTGGGTGTACAGCCCTCCTGGTGGCAGGCTATGGTATTCGAGATTCTGTGGATGCCATCATGGGCAGACAGTTTGATGAGATTTTTCTCTATGATGGACTGGTGGTCATGGATGAGGAGAAACTTACAGAAGGAACGCTGTCTGCTCTACTGGAGAATCAAACCATGGTCAAGGACTTCACAGCCATCCATAATGAAAGTGTCATGGTCCATGCCCCTGGAGAGACCAGAGAGTATGAGGTGAACCTCTTGGTGCCAGAAAACCTCCGGGCCTTTCAAAACTTCTATGACCTCCATGAACGGGTGGGCAAAGCCCCCATTCCCCTGGGGGAAGAAGGCGCTGTCATCACGGAGAAGCTGGCGGACCTTTTAAATGTCGCTGTTGGAGATACCCTCATCTATCAAGACACAGAGAGAAGAACTTACGAATTCTTGGTGGCAGGCATTGCAGAGAATTATTTGGCCCACTACATCTATTTGTCTCCCACGTATTTTCAGAAGCTTACCCTACGAAGCCCCGTGATGAATGCAGGTCTCTTCTCCTTCTATGAAGGGGAAGTGGTGGATTCCAGCGCCTTTAGTGAAGGGCTACTGGAAGATGAGGCGGTGCTGGGGACGGTGTTGGTGGCGGACATTCGAGGAGATTTTCAACGAAGCATTGCCTCGTTAGATTATGTGGTGTACATCCTCATCCTAGCCGCTGGGGCTTTGGCCTTTGTGGTACTTTATAACCTCACCAACATCAACATCACGGAGCGTTTACGAGAGATTGCCACCATCAAGGTGCTGGGTTTTCGGGACAAAGAGGTCTCCTCCTACGTGTATCGAGAGAATGTGTTTTTGACCATCATAGGGAGTCTTTTTGGGCTGCTACTGGGGTTCATCTTGCATCGCTTTGTGATTCTCACCATGGAGATTGACACCATGATGTTTGGCCGGGACATCTTGCCCTTGTCCTTTGTCTATGCCATGGTACTTACCATGGGCTTCTCGATACTGGTGAATGTCACCATGAACAAGAAGCTTCAACAAATTGATATGGCAGCTTCTCTGAAGTCTGTGGAATAGGAGGAATTATGCGTATTACGAAGAATCCTGAAGAACGAAAACAAGAGATTTTGGACACGGCGCTGCTGCTCTTTGAAGAGCAAGGGGTGGCCAAAACCTCCATGAAAGACATCGCAGAACGGATGCAAGTGGCCAAAGGGCTTCTCTACTACTATTTTGCCTCCAAAGAGGAACTGATCATCCAAGTGGTGGATGCCTTCACCAAAGAAGTGGAAGGAGAAATTCTAAAGATTGTTGCCCATGGGCAGTTGGGTTTTCATGAAAAGCTCCGAGCCCTGATCCGAGTGTTTTTTCAGGCCATCCAGGAATATCCATCACTCATGAGCCTTGGCCCAGGAAACCCTGGCATCTTTGAATTTGTGAAAACCAGATTGTCAGAACTGGCCATGGTTCATGCGGAAAGTTTACTGGGGCAAGGGGTAGAAGAAGGTCATTTGGCCTTGGCCTATCCAAACTACATGCTAAAGATCCTCATCCACGGCATTGCAGATCTTTTCGTGGAAGGGATCACGGAGGAAACCATTCATCTCACCCTCATTGAAGAAGCCTTGGGTTTAGACAAGGGGAGTTTACGGTATGATAAGCCCTTGTAAAGGGTTAAGGATAGATCTTTTGCCGGTCCTTTGGAAGTTCTATTTTCCAAAGGGCCGGCTTATCTGTTATAATTTAGAATGGGCTTTGGGAAAAGTGCCCTAAAAGGTCTTTTGGGCAAGGATTTTTCCATGGCCATAGATTTTTGGAATTCCGGACATTCCTAGAATGGAAGGTTTCTTTTCTTTGTGTAAAGGAAGGAGTAACGTAAGAAAATGAAGAAAATAGAGAAAAAAAAGAGGCTCATGGAAGCCTATGGTCATTTTCGCTGTCCCAAGTGTCAAGGGAAGCTCTCCCTTGAGGGGAACAGCCTCAAGTGCACCTTGGGCCATACCTATGACATCTCCAAAAAGGGGACAGTGAATTTTGTTTTAGGCTATGGAGAAGAAAATTATAGCCTCACCATGTTAGAAGCCAGAAAAAGAGTCATGGAAGAAGGGCTTTTTCAAGAGGTATTGGAAGCCTTGGCGGAAGAAATTTATGAAGACTGCCTTCTTCTTGGCAAAGAAGGAGAAGTTCTACGCATCTTAGATGCAGGCTGTGGAGATGGCACCCATATTGAGGTCCTGGGAAAAGCCTTGAAAGACAAAGGGATGGACGTGGCCTTAACTGGGGTGGACATATCCAAAGACGGCATTTTGCTTGCCGGTCGAAAGGACAATGACGTGCTCTATCACGTGGCAGACTTGGCCAGTCTTCCTTTTCAAGAGGAAGCCTTTGATGTCATCGTGAACATCTTATCTCCCGTGAACTACAAAGATTTTCAGCGGGTGTTGACAAAAGAGGGTCGCGTCTATAAGGTGATTCCCGAGACGGGGTACTTGAAAGAGCTGAGAAAACTCTATGGCTTAAAAGAGTATCATAATGAAGAGATTGTAGCGCATTTGAAAGAACAGGGGAAAGTATACAAAGAACGAAAGATCAAAGAAGAAAAGCAGGTGGGGGCCTTCGTGGACGACCTCCTGCTCATGACACCGATGCTTTGGGACAAAGAGATTCTAGACCCTGGGGCGAAAATTGAGCAGGTGACCATTGAGCTTACGCTGTTTACCTTTGGGTTTTAAACATCGGTAGTAGAGAAAGTATGGAGGGGTATTATGAGTGAGGTGAAAGGAAGTTACGGTGTAGAAGACTTAACTTCCCTGGAAAAATTAGAACCCGTTAGGGTTCGGCCTGGGATGTACATTGGGAGCACCGGGCAAAAAGGGGTGCACCACTGTGTGTGGGAAATCTTAGACAATGCCATTGATGAGATCACCAATGGCTATGGGGATACGGCGTACGTGATTCTCAACAAAGATAAGAGCGTCACCATCATAGACAATGGTCGGGGCATTCCTGTGGGCATCCATCCAGTGAAGAAGATTTCTGGGGTGGAGATGGTCTACACGGAGCTTCATACCGGGGGAAAATTCAATCAAGAAAACTATAAGACTTCTGGGGGCCTCCATGGGGTGGGGGCTTCTGTGGTCAACGCTCTGTCCAAATGGCTGGAAGTGGAAGTGCACAAAGAGGGGAAAATCTATCGTCAGCGCTTTGAGCATGCCCATGATGAGAAGTATGGACGCATGATGCCTGGGACCCCAGTGACCAAACTGGAGATGAAAGGGTCTACAAAAAAGCAAGGGACCAAAATCACCTTCATGCTGGACCCAGAAGTGTTCTCCAACATCGATTTTCGCTTTGAGATCATCGACATACGGATGATGGAGCTGTCCTTTCAAAATAAGGGCATCACCTTGGTTCTTCGAGACCTTCGAGGAGAAGAACCTGTGGAGAAGACCTATCATAGTGAACGGGGTCTTTTGGATTTCATAGCCTATCTCAATGAATCCAAGACCGTCATCCATGAAGAACCCATCCATTTTGAAGGGGAAAGAAGCATTGGCGACATCACCTTGGAGGGCGAAGTCTGCGTGCAGTTTACAGACTCTTCCTTGGAGAATATTGCCAGTTACGTGAACAACATCCCCACCAATGAGGCGGGGACCCATGAGACAGGTTTTAAGACGGGCATGACCCGGGCCTTTAAAGAATGGGCCAAGAAGCTGAACCTAGGCAAGGACAAAAACTTTGAAGGGGACGATCTTCGTGAAGGCATGACGGCCATTGTAAAGACCAGGCTCACAAATCCCATGTTTGAAGGGCAAACGAAAAACAAGTTGGCCAACTCTGAAGCCTATACCCTCATGAATGATCTCAGCTACACAAAGTTTTACGAGTGGATTGAAGACCACAAAGACATTGCCACCAATCTCATCAACAATGCCATTGAAGCGGCCAAAAGAAGAGAGAAGATCAAAAAAATCAGTGACATGGAACGAAAAAAGGTGGGCAAGGGTACGGCGCCTTTGGCGGGGAAAGTGGCCGTGGCCACTTCCAGAGACAAAAACGTCTTAGAGTTCATTGTGGTGGAGGGAGACTCTGCGGGAGGCTCAGCCAAGCAAGCCAGAGATCGGCGTTTTCAAGCCATCATGCCTTCCAAAGGAAAGATCATGAACACCGAGAAGCAAAAGCTTGAAAATGTCTTGGGCTCAGAGGAGCTCAGGCTCTTTAACACCGCCATCGGCACCGGGACCTTAAACAGCTTCAAACTAGAGGACGTGCGCTATGGCAAAATCATCATCATGAGTGATGCGGATGTGGATGGGTATCATATTCGGACCCTTTGGCTCACCTACATCTATCGATATATGAAGCCGTTGATTCAAAACGGCATGCTCTACTTGGCACAGCCACCCCTCTACAAAGTGTATAAGCAAACCAAAAAGGGTGAGGTGCATCGCTATGCCTACTCGGATGAGGAGCTGGATGCGGCCAAAAAGGAATTTGGGGCCAATGTGAACATTCAGCGATTTAAGGGGCTGGGGGAGATGAACCCAGATCAATTGTGGGAAACCACCTTGAATCCTGAAACCAGAACCCTGCTTCGGGTGACCATTGACGATGCGGCCAGAGCCGAGCGTATGGTATCCCTTCTCATGGGAGACGTGGTGGAACCAAGAAAGAACTATATTTATAAACATGCGGAATTTTAAAAGGGGGGCATAAAGATGGCAAAAGACAATCGTATACCAGAAGATCGTAATATTTTAAATGTCCCACTGGAAGAGGCCATGCCGGATAACTTCCTGCCCTATGCGGTGGAAGTGGCCAAGGACCGTGCGCTACCAGATGTTCGTGACGGGTTAAAACCTGTTCATCGACGCATTCTTTATGGGGCTTATCAGCTGAAGGCTTTTCCAGAGAAACCCTATTATAAGTCCGCGAGAATCGTGGGCGATATCCTAGGTAAATACCATCCCCATGGAGATGCTTCGGTGTATGATGCCATGGTGATTTTGGCCCAGGATTTCTCCACAAGGCTGCCTCTCATCGACGGCCATGGTAACTGGGGGTCCATCGATGGAGACAATGCGGCGGCCATGCGTTATACGGAAGCGAAGCTCTCCAAAGGGGCCATGGAAATGCTCCAAGACATTGACAAAGATACGGTGGACTTTGTGTACAACTACTCCGACACGGAGCTGGAGCCGAAAGTATTACCAGCAAAGTATCCAAACCTTCTTGTCAACGGCGCCTTTGGTATTGCCGTGGGCCTGGCCACAAACATTCCTCCTCACAACATGAGAGAGAGTATTGATGCGGTGTGTGCCTACATTGATGACGAGAACATAAGCACCAAAGAGCTCATGACCCATGTGAAGGGGCCTGACTTTCCCACAGGAGGGGTCCTCATTGGCGGGGAGTCCTTGGAAGAGGCTTATGAAAAGGGCGAAGGCAAAGTGGTCCTTCGGGCCAATGCCAAGGTGGAGAAGGTCACCACAGGACGCTATGGGGTGGTGATCACAGAGTTTCCTTATCGAAAGAATAAGGCCAAGCTTTTGCAGCAGATTTCTGCCATGACGGCGGATAAGCGGCATCAGAAGGTGCTGGAAGGGATCATGGACATTCGAGACGAATCGGACCGCAATGGTATTCGCGCCGTCATCGAGTTTAAGAAGCAAGTGGAGCTGGACACCGCCGAGAAGATTCTTCTCTATCTCTATAAGCGCTGTGATTTACAAATCAACATCAATTTTAATATGGTGGCCCTTTATAAGGGAAAGCCAGAGACCATGGGCTTAAAGAAAATCATTGGCTACTATGTGGAGCATCAGCGGGAAGTGATCACCAGGCGTACCAAGAAGGAGCTGGAGCTGGCGAGTAAGCGCTACCACATTGTGGAAGGGTTTATGAAGGCCATTGACATCATGGATGCCTTGATCAAGACCATCCGAGAATCCACCTCTAAAACCCATGCAAAAGAGAACCTGGTGAAAGAGTTCCTCTTTTCGGAAGAACAAGCCACAGCCATTCTAGAGCTTATGCTCTATCGGCTCACGGGTCTTGAGCTGAAGGCCTATGTGAAAGAGCATCAAGCCTTGACCAAGCTCATTGCATCCTTAGAGAAGATCTTAAACAGCACCAAAGCGCTGAACGCCTTGGTGAAGAAAGAGCTTCTTTTAGTGGCGGATACCCACGGGGATCCTCGTAGGACCAAAGTCATCGAGGATGAAGAGGAAGCCGTCATTGATGCCATGGACATCATCGTACAAGAAGATGTGGTGGTGACCTTATCTAAGGAAGGCTTCATCAAGCGGCTTCCTTTGAAGAATTACCAAAGAGTTACCTCCGATGCATCGGCCATTGAGTATCGAGAAGGAGACGCCTTGGCGGTGCTTCTGGAGAGTAACACCAAGGATACCCTCTACATCTTCACCAGCGGCGGCATGCTCTATCAGATGAAGACCATGGATGTGCCAGAGCATAAGTGGAAGGACAAGGGGGTTCGGCTGGACAACTACATCAAGGGCATTGATTTTTCAGAGGAAGTGGTCATTGGTGCCTTTTCCTTAGATTTACAAAAGGAATCTGGAATCTTTAGGTTCATGACCAGTAAAGGGGCTGTGAAAAGAACCTTAAGTGAGCAGCTGAAAACAAATTATGCCAAGATCATTGCCCTGAGGCTGAAGAAAGATGAAAAACTGGCCATGGTGCTCTTTGAGAAGCATCGGGTGCTCTATGAAAATACCTTGGGCAATCTCTTGCCCAAGGCCTATAAAGAGTTCATCCAAGAGCATCGGGACAACCTCCATCTCTTGGATGTGCCCATGGTGCCAAGGTATCTTCGTATTTTGACGAAAAATGGGTTAGACTTTACGGTGCCAGAGGCTACCGTGGAGGTGAAAGACCGGATGATTACCCCAGATCCTTTCTTAGCCCTTCCGGACAAAGATGAAGTCTTTCGGGTGCATTATGAGGAGGACTATGAGGTAAAAGCCTTACATCTCACCATTTCTGATCGGGGAGAAATCAAGGCGACTCAAAGGATGAGTCGTGCGCGAAATCTTCACAAGGTCACCGGGGCCTCCTATGAGAGCCTCATCATCGTCACCAGTCTTGGGGGCTACTATAAGCTGCCCATGTACATGTTTGAGAATCTTACAGAGAGCGTGCTCATGCAAGATCTCTACGATGATTATGACAAGAAGGAAAAAGTGGTGGGCGCCTTCACCTTGCAAGAGGACATGGCCCAGGCCATGGAGGTGTACTTTGTCACAGAAGAGGGCATTGTAAAGAGGACTCCTTGTAAGGACTTCCTAGAAGATCATAGTAAAGGACACGTGTTGAAGTTTAAGAACCCCACGGACAAACTCCTCTATGCGGAAGCCTTCAGGGAAGACTTGGAAGAAACCATTTTACTGGTTTCTGAAAAGGGTATGGCCATTCGCTTTGAAACCAGCAGCATTTCGCTGCTGTCTAAGAATGCCACGGGGGTTCTGGGGATGAACTTGAAGGAAGAGGACCGGGTGTTCTTTGCCAAGGTCATCACCGACGAGAAGGAGCTCATCTTAGCGTCCAAGGGTAATGATGATGAAACCATCGCCCTTGGAGACATCAAGCTGCAAAACCGCGCCACCCGAGGAAAGAACATCATGGCGCTTTATCTTGGGGATACGGTGAATAAGGCGGAGCTTCAGTAAAATCATAAAATACTGAAGGAAAGCCTCAGTTTTGGCCAGGGGGATCCTTACATCCTAAAGGGATTTTTGTAGGTCCGTATTTATGGCCTTGGGATGAAAAATGTTCTAATGGGACCTGTCAAAGGAAAGTTTGACGGGTTCCTTTTTTGCATTCAGGAAGATCTGACGGAAGAGAGAGCCTCAAGATGTCAAAAAGATGTTTCTTTTTGTTCATGTCCCTTTTATAGGTGGTGTGTACCATGGAAGATAGAAGATATAGAAACAACGATATTGTAAGCATCCTAAAGGATGCATCCACATCATGGGAGGAAAAATCATGGAGAAGAAGAAAGCCATGCTCATCATCAATCCCTCTTCGGGGAAAGAGGAGGCAAAGAATCAAGAGAAAACCATAAAAGAGGTTTTGAAAGAACGGTATCAGGTCAAGGTAAGCCATACAGAAAAAGCTGGCGATGCCAAAGGTTTTTCAGAAGAAGCATGTGAGGAGCACTATCACTTGGTGGTGGCTGTGGGAGGAGATGGCACTGTTAATGAAGTGGTGTCTGGCCTAGCAGAAAAAGACCATAGACCGCTTCTGGGCATTGTGCCCATGGGCACCGTCAATGATCTCACAAGAGCCTTGGGCATTCCTCAAGACCCTAAAGAGGCTCTGGAGGTGCTTCATAGCGAGGTGTATCAGTCCATTGATGTGGGGAAGGTCAATGACCGATATTTTATCAATGCCTTGGCTTTGGGGAGCATTCCAGAGAGTATCCACGAAGTGACGCCGGAGGAGAAGTCCAAGCTGGGTCCTTTGGCCTACTTTTTGGCTGGGATGAAAAGGCTCATGAAGGAGGAGAAAATGCACCTGGTCCTAGAAACAGAGGATGATACTTATGAAGGAGAGTACAGCACCTTGGTGGGGGCACTGACGGGATCCATTGGGGGTTTTGAGCAGATTTTCCCCAAGGCTTCCGTGGAGGATGGACGCCTCCACGTACTCCTGGTGAAGGATTTGAACCTTCTGGAAAGCTTGAAGCTTTTGCCAGACTTTGTGGGGGGAGATGTTTCCTCTTCAGAGCAGGTGACCTATATCACCGTGAAGAAGATGCAGATCCGTTCAAAAGATCAAGGGGCCTATGTGTCTGACATTGATGGAGAAGAGGGACCCAAAGTGCCTTTGACGGTGGAGATTTTGCCAAGGCATCTACAGGTTCTTGCGCCCCAAGCCTAGAAAATGCATCAGTGTCCCACGTCACGAAGAGCCAGGAGTAAGGCCCAAGAGACTTCTTCCCATTGTTAAGAAAAGTTCTTTTGTGGTTTTCTACGTCTTCATAAACTCTTTGTATAATGCCTTCATGGAGGACCTTTTTTTAAGGTTGACGTACATCACAGTGGCGAGAAGCGTGTGATCCATAAAAGATACCAGGGGAGGTATATAGATGAAGAAAGTACAGTGGGGTATTTTAGGCCTTGCCAGTATTGCCCTGGAAGAAGGCATTAAAGCCATAGAAAAAGAACCAGGAAGTACCTTTTATGCCTTGGCCACAAATACCCAGGAAGAATATGACACGGCGCACAAGTCCTTGACTATGGAAAAGCTTTATGAGGACTACGATGAGTTGCTGAAGGATCAAGAGGTGGAGGCGGTCTATATCCCATTGCCCAATGCCCTCCACAAAGAGTGGACCTTAAAGGCCCTGGAAAAAGGTAAGCATGTGCTTTGCGAAAAGCCTTTGGCTCTTGAGGAAGCGGAGGTACTGGCCATGATGCACAAGGCTAAGGAAAAGGGCTGTGTGCTTTTAGAGGGCTTTATGTACCGCTATACGCCTAGGATGAAGAAAGTAGAAGAAATTTTAGACAGTGGAGTACTGGGAGAAATACGTCATGTGGAGACTTCTTTTCGATTTATGCTGGAGGATCCGGAGGATGTGCGAATGGATCCCTCCTTAGGCGGAGGGGCCTTTTATGATTTGGGTACCTATGGGGTAAATTTTATGACCATGATCTTCCAGAAAAAACCTTTGAGTGTTTTGGCCATGAAGAAGATGGAGAAGGGCGTGGACGTCCAAAGTACGGTGCTTTTAGAGTATGAGGACGCTGTCACAGGGGTCATCCACAATGCCTTCAACTCCGTTGAAAAGAATGAAGCGGAGATCATAGGCACCAAAGGACGACTCCTCATCCCAGATCCATTTTTATACCAGGAAGGGGTGCTCACGTTGTATGTGGGGAAGGAAAAAGAGGAGATTCCTGTGGCCCCTTGTGAGGATTTCCAAGGGGAGTTCCAAGATATGGTCATGGCCATAAGAGAAGGCCGTGCCTTAAAGATTTCCTTGGCGGAGAGCCTTATGAATGCCCAAATCACCGATGAAATCTTAGGGCTATTCTGACCCGTCGTAAGGGGACTAAAAAGGAATTTCCCTAGGGTTTCAAAAGAAGGCGTCTATAGAGCGTCAAAACTTGAATCAGGCCAACGAAGACATAGAAAGTCAGATGGATGCTGTGTTGGTAGAGAAGGTAAAGATGAGGAGGAAAATCATGAAAAAAAGAGTCATGGTGCTATTGGCACCGGGGTTTGAAGAACTTGAAGCCGTGGCGGTGATTGATATTTTGCGAAGGGCTCATGTGAATGTACAAATTTGTTCCACCACCGACGAGGATCATGTCACCGGGGGCCATTACATGACCTTGAAGACCGATGTCCGTTTAGCGTTCATCGACATCTATAATGATGTGTACGATCTCCTCTATTTACCAGGAGGCGGAGAAGGGGTGAAGAATCTTGCAGCCAATGAAAAGGTTATGACCTTCCTTCGACGGTTCTATGAGGACAAGGGCTTCATTGCGGCCATCTGTGCAGCCCCTTGGGTGCTGGAACAAGCTGGGATTTTAGGGGAGCATAAAGTCACCTCTTTCCCGAGCTTTCAGGATCAGCTTCATCCCAAAACCTATGTGGAGGAAGTTTTTGTGGCCTCAGAGAACATCTTAACCTCCAGAGGTGCGGGCACCTCCATGGAAATGGGCTTCTCCATCCTTGAGACTTTAGGATTGACAGAGGAGGCCAAGAAGCTTCGAGAAGACATGCAGTATAATTTTCTCTTGGCTCACCACAAAGAGCAGTAAATCAATGATGAAGAAGTTCTTCACTCCAAAGATCGGTCCTCTTAGGCGGAGGTGACCAAGGTGTGTAAGGGCTTCTTTTTTTTGATAATCTTTGGGAAGCCTGTATAATAAAGAGAGACTTTTAAGGTTTTATGGAATATGACGTAAAGATGGGAGAAAAAACTAATGCAAAGTACATGGGTAATGAAGAACATTCGATATGATTATGAGGGCCTGGCCAAGATGGTGAACCTTCCGGTTCCCGTGGTGCGGTGTATCATCAATAGAGGACCGGGGTCTTTGGCGGAGGTGAAAGCTTATCTGGATCCTTCCTTAAAAGATCTCCATGACGGAGGACTTATGAAGGACATGGATCTAGCCGTGGACCTTCTTTTAAAGGCGGTGGAGGAAGAAGAAAAGATCCTTCTTGTGGGAGACTATGACATCGATGGCACCATGAGTATGTATATTGCCTTAAAGGCTCTGGAACAGATCGGCGCTGTGGTGGACTATGACATTCCAGACCGGGTCATGGATGGCTATGGCATCAACGTGGCCATGGTGGAGAAAGCAAAGGAAAATGGGGTCTCTCTTTTGGTGACCTTTGACAATGGCATCTCCGCCGTGGAAGCGGTGGAGAGAGCCAAGGAGTTAGGGATGGAGGTCATTGTCACGGATCATCATGAGGTGCCCTTTGAAGAGGTGGAGGGGGTGGTGAAGGAGATTTTGCCACCAGCCCATGCGGTGGTGAATCCAAAGCAAAAAAGCTGTCCTTATCCCTTTAAGGGGCTCTGTGGGGCAGTCATTGCCTATAAGCTCATGGAAAAACTTTTTCAGGCTGTGGGGCTAGAGGAGACGGCCATAGAAGAATACTTGCCCTTTGCAGCCATTGCCACTGTGGGAGATATCATGCCTCTTATGGGAGAGAATAGAATCTTGGTGAAAAAAGGGTTGGAGAGGTTGCGGTCTATAGACCATGAAGGGCTACAAGCCCTGGCGGAAGCCGCGGATACTGACCTTAAAGAGGTGAATACCTATATCATTGGCTTTGTACTGGGGCCTTGCTTTAATGCAGCAGGAAGGCTTTCTTCTGCCAAAAAAACCGTGGAGCTGTTGTTTGCCAAAGGACAAGAGGCCAAATCTTTGGCTAGAGAACTCTATGCCTTGAATCAGGAGAGAAAAGACTTAACGGAGGAGGGCATTGGGTTAGCCATGGCGGATATTGAGGTAAAGAAGAAGGAAAAAGAGAAACTTTTGGTGGTGCATCTGCCGGAGGTTCATGAAAGCCTTGCGGGGATCATTGCAGGACGCCTAAAGGAAAGATATTATCGACCTTCTATTGTCTTCACCACCACGGAGAAGGGCTTAAAAGGCTCTGGACGCTCGATTGAGGAGTACAACATGGCTAAGGAGCTTCAAGGGGTGAAAGCCCATCTGGTGAAGTTTGGGGGCCATCCCATGGCCGCGGGTATGACCTTAAAAGAGGGGGCGCTAAAAGCCTTTGAAGAGGACCTACTACAAAGATGTGCGTTGCCCAAAGAGTTACAACCCACCAAGCGCATAGATGCAAAGCTCAGTCCCTTTGACATCGATGAAGCCTTCGTGCGGTCCTTAGAGAAGCTAGAGCCCTTTGGGGTTCAAAATCCCAAGCCTCTTTTTGCTGAAAAGGGACTGCTCATCAGCCAAGTGTATCTCATGGGTAAGAATAAAGACCACATGAAGCTTTTGTTTCAAGAGGGATCCCATAGGGTGGAAGCGGTATATTTCAGCGGCGTACCCAAGATGGAAGCCTACCTTATAGCCCAGGGGATGCCTCTGCCAGAAGATCTTCCTGGAATGCTCCAGGGCAAAAGGTGTGATGTACTCTATCATCCGGGATTAAACACTTATCAAGGGGTGACTAAGGTACAAATCATCCTGGAGGATTTCCGATGGTCTTAACCAAAGAATCCGAAAAGTTAGAATACTTTAAAGGTGATATATAGTGTAATTTAAGTATTGATAAGTGTTATAAATTGTGGTAAATTAAATCTTGTGATGTTCTACGCCTGTTCCTTGGAGTTTAGGATTCCTTTGGGCAGCTGAGGCATGACACCATTGGAGCCTAGCTTTCCTTGCAAAACCTCTATCTATTGCGTGATGATCAGAATGAAGCAGGGGGGAGCTAGGTTCCTTTTTGTTATGAAACCGAATGATGCACTACACAAATATAAAAGGAGAGGCCAACAAAGTGGAGCACAGTGTCCATTTTGTTGGCCTCTTTTCGTTGTTTCGTCATTGGTGGGGCAGGGGTTAGTCTTCTGCCAGGAGAGCTTCTTCGGAATAGGGATAGGAAGTGACAAAGTCCCCCATGACAAAGTAGCGCTGCCCTGTGGAAGAGGAGTAGTAACAGGTCATGAGCGAGATGATGGGGTTTCCTCGTTTCTCTGCTTCTTGATCTTCGATGATGTATACCGCTGTATCAGGGACTAGGAGTACATCATAGGCCCGGTATTCAAAGATGGTTTCCTTGTTGGTGATGCGGATCACATCGCCCACCTGGACGTCCATCAAGGAACCAAAAAGTACATTTTTGTTCTGGGTATAGTGACCGGCCAGGGGATAGTTCCCTTGACCCATTTTTTGGTTTGGCTTCATGGTGGCAGCACCCGCCAAGAGGTTTACGTTGTTGATGCCTCTAAAGATGGCGATGTTTAAGTCGATGCTTGGAACCACCAGTTGCCCAATGAGAAGGTCGGGGTTTACTTTACTGGCATCCAGTAAGGTGCCTGTGACACTGATGTCTTCCACAATGGAGAAATCAAACTCTGCTTCTTCGTTTTCTTCATTGACTTTGATCTTTTCTGGGGGATAGTCCGCCAGGATTTTCACTGTGTCGTTGACGGTCTTTTTCACCACTTCGTCTTTTATTTTGGGGGTGAAGATTAATAAAATTCCTGCTAGGATTAGCAAGACAGCTAAGGCTTTTCTCATAAAAATGACCTCTTCTCAATAATTTAATGTCTTAACTATAGCATTTTTGCCGGTTTCTATCAATGAAGGATGGGTGTATTTCATAGGACTTAAGAAAATAGATGAGGTGGGTTATGAAGTTGCAGGATAAGAAAAACGCTAGAGTCCCATGGGGCCCTAGCGTTTTTAAACTCTACTCTAGTGAGGCTGGCTATCTTCTTCGTTCATCCAGGTATAGGTATCTTCCGATGCTATGCACTGCTCGGTCACGATTGAAAACATAATAGTACACGCCTCGAATCATTTGTCCACTGGAGTAAGCATCTTCTGGATAACGATGCTGTTCCACGGTACGAATGCCGTTGGTTACAACACTTCCTGAAATGCTCAAAATGTCATTGGCATTCATGTTGGTAGTAACCAGGGGAAGGATGTTACTCAGTACACTAGGATAAGAAGATACGGGTTGGTTGAGCATCTTCTTGATGGCGGCTTCCATGACGGTGCGTTGACGCTCTGCTCGGGCAAAGTCGGAGTCGATTTTTCGAATTCTAGAGTAGGCCAGGGCTTGAGCGCCGGATAGATTGTAAGTTCCACCAGAGGAAATGCCAGGAATATTAGAGGCTTCGCTACCGGTCACAGTGATGGATACACCCCCAACAATATCAATGATTTTAGGTAGGGTGGTGAAGTTCACTGTGGCAAAGTTTTTGATGTCTAGATGGAAATTAGAATTGATGGTTCGTATGGCTAGCTCTGGTCCTCCAAAGGCGTAGGCGTGGTTGATTTTATCCATGCCCCGTCCAGGGATGTTCACATAGCTGTCTCGGATGATGGATGTGAGTTTAATTTTTTTGCTATTTCGATCAATGGTGATGAGCATAATGGCATCGCTTCGGCCTCGTTGGCCTAGAGGAGCATCAATACCGAAAAGAGCAATATTGGTGATGCCTTCTACATCTTCATAATAGAATGGGAGATCGCCTTCCAAGTCTTCGCCCTCTGGATCATCGGGAATTTCTACTTCATCATAATCAAATTCAAAATCTTTATCCCCAATACCTAGTTCGTCTTCATTTTGCGTAATCTCTTCCTTTTGGGTGGAATTTAATAAGTTTTGAACATAGGCATAGCCAAAACCTGTGAGAAAAAGCAAGATGGCTAAGGTGATGAGTAAGCCCATTTTTACATACTTCTTTTTATCGGTTGATTGGTTGTTTTTTTTATTCGCTCGTCTACTCAAGGTACTACCTCCAAATGTGTACTATCATTATAATTTACTTTCTAATTATACCTTTAATTCTATCTAAATCATTACATTTTGGAGAAATTAAGAAATGTTTAGCGAATTGTAAGATTTGAGATGAAGTTAGAGAAGAGAAGACATGGAAACCCATAGAATCGTTAGTAGATTTCCTGACACCCAACGAGTCTTTGAGCGTGATCAGACTAGATCAGTGACATCAACCGGGAGTTTCTTTAAGTGACTGTTTATGTGCTCTAAAGATGTGCCGATGCCTTGGTGGATTTCCAATACTTTATAGTGATGGGCATAAGCCGTTTCCTCTTTGTTGATGATGATGGCAGGATTCTTTTTCAGGTCAAAAACATCAGGAATACTGGCTGCAGGATAGACTTTTAAGGAGGTGCCAAGGACCAAGAGAAGATCGGCTTCTCTTGCTTGATTAAAAGCTTTTTGGATATCTTTGACCTCCTCATCATAGAGAACGATGTCTGGTTTAAACAGGCCTCCACAGAGGCAAGATGGGTCTTCTTTCAGCACTTGCTTTAGAGGTTTTTGAATACCGCATTGGGTGCAGGTGGTGGTGGTTAAAGTGCCGTGGATCTCTAATACCTTTGTGCTCCCGGAGAGTTGATGAAATCCATCAATGTTTTGGGTGATGATTTTTAAGGGGAGCGTCTTTTCCCATGCAGCTAAAAGGCGATGGCCTTTGTTGGGCGAATACCCGGATACGTTTAGTTTTTCTTTCAAATACTGATAGAAAAGGGGCGTGTGGGCATAGAAGAAATCCCTGGAAAGAATTTCTTCTGGATAGTATCCCTCATAGGTGTGCTGGGCTAGGCCGTCTTTGGAACGGAAATCCTTCAGTCCAGATTCTGTGGACATGCCTGCCCCTGTTAAAATCAAAATGTCCTTGGCGCTTTTCAGAAGCCTTGCGGCTTTTAGCAGTTCGTTCATGAGCGTTCACCTTCTTTTCCTAAGTGTACCATATGGAGGGGCCTTGAAAAATAGTCTTTCTTGACACTTTGTGGTTTCATTGAGAGGAAGCTCTAGAAAAGAAAAAAACCTGGATGGCTCCAGGTTTTCATAACTAACGTAATCTGCAGGTACGGTGATTTTGGGTCTTAAGCGTTAAAGGTCGATGTCATCTTCCTTTGCTGCTTCTAATAATTGCTTCATTTTCTTTAAGGTCTTGTCTTTGAGATACCGAGACTTTCTGTAGTCTTTTTTAAAGAGCTCTGCGTAGCGCTTGATACCTCCATAGGGATCTTCAATGTAAAAAGAGAGGACATGACGCTCTTCTGTGGTGAGGGATTTGTAAGCTTCTCTTACTTGCCATTGGCTTTGAGATTGGAAAAAGATTTTCTCCGTATCTTCTTTCGCTACCAGCTTTTCCACATAAGGGATTCCGTCGTGGTCTTCATTTTCAATACTGGACTCCTCTGGTTTGGAGAGCACTCTTCTTGCTTCATATTTTAATGCATTGTGAATGGACTTCATTAAATAGGAAGGGGCAGAATCTAAGTGCTGGTCATTCAATTTGGGAATGGCTTTTAAGACAGCCAGATAGGATATCTGGCACAAATCGTCAAAGTCGTAGTCTTTTAGTCGAAGTTTTCTACATTGTTTGAAAATAAAGGGTTCAACGGTTTTGATCACTTTTTCTATAGCTTCTTTGTTCCCGTTTTTAGCGTGGATAAATATACTGTCATCCATAGGACCTCCTCAAATATTATACCTGCATTACTGAAATATGCGGAATTTAGAATAGTAGCACATTTCTAGTTTAATTCTATTATAATGCATTTCGTTAATCATTATACAATCTATATGAAATTTACTAAAGTACTAATTCTATGAAATGTTGTTTAGAGAACTCATTACCTTATAAATTGTTTATTAACAATATAGTATATATTATATGGATAAAAATAAAATAGAACTATCTATAACTTGAATCTATGAGAATCAGGTAGTTAAGAAATGACTGCCATGGACTAGGACAATGCCCTAGCCACGGATAGAGGATCTAAGCACAGAATGTGCGTAGTCTTTTATGACGGCTCTCCATGAGAAAAAAGCTGAAGCCATGAAGACCTTAAGAAACTCCATGGAAGACAGAAAGGGGGATGTATTACTCCGTATCGATGTAGATGACATAGGAGATGCGAATGAGGAAGAGGACCAAGAGTGCCCCTATGACGCTATGGAAAAGCGTATAGCCAAGAAAGAGTAAGCCAAAGAGGGTAATGACCACGGCCAGGATGGTTAACCGGTTTAATTTTTGAAAGGAAGTGGTATTTTTCATGGTGCGATACAAAAGGAACAGGAAAAGAAGGCCTAGGGTAGAAAGGGTCATCATAAAAAATAAGCTCAGCAGAAGATCTAACATGGTGCATGGCTCCTTCGGTGTTTTTTATTTAGTATACCATGGCCTAGAAAGAGAGACAGTAGCTTTTTTTGGGTAAAATATTAGGCAGTCCAATGATTGGACTGCCTAGAGGGTCTTTTTTATAAGGGGAGACGCTTGATCATAAACTTATCAAAGGTCTCTTCCACGTTAAAATCAATTTCTGGGAAGTTTGTCTTCACCAAGAAGAGGGTCTCAAAGACCAATGCATAGAGATCTTCTACAGCTTCAAACTTATTGCCAGCCAGCATATGTTTGAAACGTTCCGCAATGTTCACGGGTGCATTGCTCATGGCTTCTAGCTCAGGATACATCCACTTATACCCTCCGGCATAGGTTTTATTTAATGCCGAGAGAATGTTAAAGAGCTTGCGCTGAATGGTGACCATCTGGGCATAGAACTCTGTGGGGTTGTCTCTTTGGATGTAGAGCTCGATATTCCCATTATGGAGCTTTACCAAATTGTCATAAATGACGTTGATGGCCAGTTCTCTAGGATAATCCAGAGTCTTTTCTTTCCATGCATCCAAGATTTCTTCCCCAAACAAGGGATAAGCATAGGTTATGGTGTCTAAGAAGCCTAGGGTTTGATAGTCTGCCAAGTGGAACTCCCAAGCATCTTCAATCATGTTGTCATAATAGTCGATGGTATTGTGGAGGATGTCCACTTGAATGTCTGACAAAATAAGGTTGTCCTCATTTAAGTCGTCATCCACAGGGAAAATCAGCTTGGCACCGATGGCTTCGATGAGCTTCATCCGGGTATCTACATCTGGGAATACATCCCAGAAACAAAGAAGTTCCAGATCAGAGAAGGCGTCGGCTTGGCCACGAGACACAGAACCGCCCACGGCCATGGCCATGAGTTCTGGGCCTTCGAATTCCACGTCTCTTAGATTCTCTCGAATGTCTTTGGCTAAGAGTACTCTTGGATTTGTTAAATCAATCTTCATGTTGATCCACTCCTTTATCTTCTAGAAAGCTCTCCTATAGAGATGCTCAAAAGTCAGGTTTGACTATTCTGACTTCTTAAAACCATCATAACAGAAATGATGACGCAATTCTCGTATTGGTGAAAATTGTTCATGGACTCTTAAACTTTCATTACTAGAAAACGTATTCCATTTAAAATATACACATAAATAACAAGGAAAACTTAAGGAGTTTGTAAGAATTCTCTTTGGAGATTAGTTAAGTTTAAAACAATCAAAGAATCACTTAAAAGAATATTATAAATATTAACAGATAGTTTATATTTAAATGGATTTATTAGAATATGATTAACGGAAACGTGCAAATTGTTGATAAATAGTAAAAATTGCATTGAAATTATTAACATCTATCAGTATAATATGAGTATTCCTAATTGTTATTAAATTGGTAAAGGAGGATTGTTTTGTTCGATTATTATTTAAGGGGAGGAAAGATTTTGAGTATGAAAAAATTTACCGTCGCAGTACTTGCATTGTTACTCACATTTTCTGGTGCGTTTGTGCCTAAACAGACATTCGCGGATACAGATCCTTTACTAGAAGCAGCTTTGGCTGATCGTTTAGAGGCTATTGGTGAACAAAAGCTATCTGAACAACTAGATGGATTCTATGGGGTCGAAGATGAAGTTCGCATCATTGTTGAACTAGAGTCAAAACCTGGAATCGTTGTTGCTTCTGATCGCAATGTCAGCTATGATAGTTTGTCATTGAGTGAGCAAAATCAGATCACCACAAGACTTGAAGTGGAACAACAAGCTGTGAAGAATGCCATTTTAAACAACTTTGTTGAAATGGAATTCCTAAGAAACTTCACCGTAGCCATGAATGGATTCAGTGGAACTGTAAAGTTCGGAGACATTAAGGTGATTGAAAGACTTCAAGGTGTGAAAAAAGTCTATCTTGCAAATGAGTATGAAAAACCAGATGCAAAAATAGATATGCTCACCAGTGGAGACATGGTAGGCACTAAATCTGTTTGGGATTTAGATCTTGAAGGGGAAGAACAAATCGTCGCAGTTCTTGATACAGGAATTGATTACAGACATAAAGATATGGTTCTTACACCTGGCACAAGAGTTTCTTTAACACAAAGCGATCTTCAAGGTATGGATTTACTTGGAAAGTATTTCACAAGAAAAGTACCTTATGGCTACAATTATTATGATCTTAATAATGAAGTCATTGATAAAGGGCCAGATCCATCCATGCACGGTCAGCACGTTGCTGGTACCGTTGGCGCCAATGGAAATGTAGAGAATGGTGGTATCAAGGGTGTTGCGCCTAAGGCTCAGCTTCTTGCCATGAAAGTATTCTCCAACGATCCAATTTATGCGACCACATTCTCTGACATCTACTTAGTAGCCATTGACGAGTCCATCAAGCTTGGTGCAGATGTCATCAACATGAGTCTAGGATCTACTGCAAGCTTCTATATTGAAGATTCTGCAGAAAGTGTTGCCCTTCAAAATGCAGTAGATAATGGTATTGTAGCAGCAGTATCTGCTGGAAACTCAGGGGATATAACCTATGGTTGGACAAATACCAATGCAGGATATCCTTGGGCACAAAATCCTGACATCGGTGTTGTAGGGGCCCCTGGTCTAAACGCACCAACCATTCAAGTTGCATCTGTAGAAAATATCGGTATTCAAGCTAGATACCTTACCTACATGGTAGATGGTGTGGAAAAGAATGCCACCATGACTGTTGCTGGTCCTACAGACCCAGCCACCGTTGCAAAGAATATTGAATACGTAGATGGTGGATATGGAGACTTAACGGGGATTGATGTAACTGGTAAAGTTGTATTGGTACAACGTGGTGGACCAGACGCTATTGCGCCATTTACAGAGAAAATTTCAAGTGCTGCTCGCGCAGGGGCAGCGGCAGTGATTGTATACAATCATGCAACCGGTGGAGAAGGCGCCATTAATATGGCGTATCCTGCTGGCGTATCCATTCCCGCTGTATTTATTGGCAATCGTGCAGGAGTAGAGCTTCTGTCTCTGGAGACAAAGACGCTAACCTTTGCAGCTGGAACCATTTCTGGAGTAAATCCATCGGGTGGACAGATGTCAGCGTTCTCCTCATGGGGAGTCACACCTACACTAGAGCTAAAGCCAGAAATTACTGCTCCTGGTGGACAGATTTATTCCACTATGAATAATGATGGTTATGGCATGATGAGTGGTACCTCCATGGCAGCCCCTCACGTGGCTGGTGGCTCTGCTATCGTTATGGAATATGTGAAACTACATCCTGCTTTTGAAGGATTTACAGCAAAAGAACGTTCAGAAATAGTGAAGAAGCTACTCATGAACACAGCCAATATCTTAACAGATACCTATGGAGATCCTGTTTCACCAAGATCTCAAGGATCAGGCCTCATGAACCTTTATGGTGCAGTGACCACGCCTGTAATTCTAACAGATGCCGTTACCGGTGAATCAAAAGTTGAATTAAAAGACTTTACAAGCACAAACTTTACCATGAGACTTACTGCTAAGAATTACTCTGACAAAGCAGTGACTTACGCTGTAGATACCACAGTGCTAAGAGATTATGTGGCAAAACTTTCCACAGGTAAAGATGTTGTTGGCCTTGGTATTGACTATGTCAATGCAAAGATCGATGCACCTGAAACAGTGACAGTTCCTGCCAATGGAACCTTTAGCTTTAACGTTAAAGTAGATTTTAAAGACGATGCTACACTACTTGAAAGATTAACCTATGGCTTTGTTGAAGGTTTTGTTGTACTTACAGATGTGAAGGATGTACATCCTCATGTTCAAGTACCTTTCGTTGGATTCTACGGCGATTGGAATGAACCAAGAATCATCGATGGTCTAGCGACCTCAGATGCCTTTGGTGAAAGCTACTTCCAGTTCTCTGGATTTGGGTTACAATTAGATGGCGGATTATACTTTAACAACATGGAAGAACTCTTCATCAGCCCAGGCACAGAGTCTGGTAAGATTAATGGTTCTGACCATACCTTCCCTATATTGACCTTCTTAAGAAATGCAGAAGAAGTCAACTATCGCATTACAGATGAAGATGGCAAACTACTAAGAAACATCTTTACAAGCCAATTCGAAAGAAAAGACTTTGTTGATGGCGGAAGAAACAATCCATACTCCATCATCACCAATGCAACTTGGGATGGTACTGCCAACGGTACTGTTGTACCGGATGGAAACTATGTCTATGAAATCCGTGCGAAACTACAAGGTGATAGAGATTACCAAGTATACAAGATGCCCATCGGTGTGGATACTACAGCACCTACTGTGACTGATTTAGCCTTTGATCCTGAAACTGGTCTTCTTTCATGGAAGGCAACAGATGCAGGTTCAGGTCTACTTGAATTCAGATTCATGTTTGATGGACAACTGCTTCAAGGAGCGCTTCCAGCAGCGGATGGACAGACGGAATATTCTGTAACCTTCCCAGGCGCTGAAAATGTAGCTAAGATGGAAGTTGTTGCCTATGATAAGGTGTATAACTACTCTGTCAATGAACTACAAGCAATTCCTGATGAAGATCCATTCATCTTTATCCTGAAGCCAATGCTTCTAAACTACTTCGATGACAGTGTTGTGGAAGTAGAAGGATATGTAACCAACGTGAACTTCTTAGAGAAGGTGCTCATTAATGGAACCATCGAAGCAGACGTGGAATTCATCGCCAATGCAGTGATCAACCACCCTGATTCTGGTGATGTCATGTATGCTGGCCCAGCCTATAAGTTTACAAAAGAAGTAACACTTCCTGATGGATATCAAGAAATGACCATTCAGGCGATTTCTTCCAATGGTGCAGAAGGAAGCTTAGCTAGAAGATTCTATGTGGATACCACTGCCCCAATGATGGAAGCAGAAGTACTAGATAGAGAATCCAATTCTGATGAAGCGACCATTAAGTTCACCTTATCAGATAACTTGGGTACACTAGTTCTTAACCATAATGACAGTGAGATCTTCAAATATGATCATCCGCTAGTCATTCAAGGTGAAACAGAGAAGACCTTTGAATACGAAGTTGGCCTAGTGGATGGTGAAAACCACTTTACATTCACACTGGTTGATGCCGTAGGTCATGAAGTTGAAAAGACTGTGACCATCGTCAAGGAAGAACCTGTAGAAACACCATCTGTCACATACAGCACTCATGTTCAGTCTTATGGCTGGATGACCAACGTATCTGACGGAGAAATTTCTGGAACAACTGGCCAAGCGAAGCGAATGGAAGCTATTAAGATTGAAATTCAAGGCGATGCTAAGGTTGGTGTGAAGTATTCTACTCATGTACAGTCTTATGGATGGATGCCATTTGTTGAAGATGGTGCCATTTCTGGAACTACAGGAGAAGCCAAGAGAATGGAAGCCATTAAGATCGAACTTACTGGCGAAGATGCAGAGCTCTTTGATGTTTACTATCAAGTGCATGCACAATCCTATGGATGGCTTGACTGGGCGAAGAACGGTGAAGTTTCTGGAACAACTGGTCTTGCTAAGAGATTAGAGGCCATTAAAGTGGTCATCGTTCCTAAAGGCGACGCTGCTCCTGGAAGCACAGAAAGACCTAATATAGGAAACTAACACAATAGACTAAAGGGCTGTTTCAGCATTGGTTTCACCAGTGCTGGGATGGCCCTTTTTATGACTCTTCTACAAAACGACTATAGGAAGACCCTAATAGGCTCCTTTTGTGATTAGTTCATGAATAAACGTGAAAACTGGATTTTTGCTTCTCTATCATGGAGATGCTTTTGGCGGGGAGATTCTACTTCCTTCGCACACATGCTCCGGGTATATAATCTGTACTTAAAAATGAAAAATATTATTGATTATCAATGGGTTTGGCTGTCGAAGGCTTTTTTTCTCCTGGGGAAATTCTTGTGCTATACTATCTTTCAAACGCGAAGGATTCGAAAGAGACTTCCGTGCATTCGGAGGCTATAGCTAGCATGGGTGCTGCAAATTGCCGTTCATGGAAGAGATGTACAAGATTGGAAAACCAGGAGGAATAGAAAGTTGAAAAGAAGTAGTTGGATTGTTGGGGTTCTTATGGCATTGCTTTTGATGGTACCTCAGGAACGTAAAGTAGAGGGGGTAACTATACCATCAGTGGTTTATCAAACCCATGTGCAAAGCATTGGATGGACTGAACCTGTGATGGATGGACTGGTTTCTGGTACCACAGGATCCGCGCTAAGAATGGAAGCCATAAAGATTGGTGTAGCGGGTCTAGAAGGTCTGGGTGTACGTTATAGCAGCCATGTACAAGGGGTTGGCTGGCAGCCTTATGTGGCAAGTAATGCTTTAAGTGGCACAGAGGGACAATCAAAGAGGATGGAAGCCATTAAGGTGGAGCTGACCGGCCCCATGGCGCATCAGTATGATCTATATTACCGTGCCCATGTGGAGAAGTTTGGGTGGCTGGATTGGGCGAAAAATGGTCATGCAGCTGGATCTGCTGGATTTGGAAGACGGGTGGAAGCTTTTGAAATGAAAATTTTGCCCAAAGGCACTGGAGGTGCGTTCAAAACAGATCGAGCTTATGTATCCAATCCAGAAGAGGGACAGGTCAACTATAGGAGTCATGTGGAATCTTATGGGTGGCTTCGTCCTGTGTGGGATGGTGCATCCAGTGGCACAGAAGGAGAAGGCAAAAGGGTGGAATCCCTAAGAATCTCCTTGTCAGAGGGGCTTCCTGAAGGATCCATCTATTATCAAAGTCATGTTCAAGGACACGGCTGGATGAATGAAGTAAAAGATGGGGCTTTGAGTGGGACAGTAGGGGAAGCCAAACGCGTGGAAGCCATAAGGATACGGCTTCATGGAGGCATCTCCAGCACCCATGGGGTACGCTATCGAACCCATGTGGAAGGAGTGGGATGGACCTCTTGGTCCGAGGATGGTGCACCATCTGGCACCCAAGGTCAAGGTCGAAGAATTGAAGCCTTGGAGATTAAGCTCTATGAGAAAGCCTTGATGGCAGAGGAAGAAGAGTCCATTACGGAGACTTTTGTGTATCGTAGCCAAGTGGAGGAAGAAATCATTTTGCTCACCAACGCCATCAGGCGTGAACATGGCTTAAGGGCACTCCATGTGGATGCGAAGCTTCAAGCCTCAGCCCGGGATCACGCCAAAACCATGTATGAAACCAACGTTTTTGCACATACAAAAATATATCCTGTAGGTGAGAATATCCACATGATTGCCACAAGAGACCAAGCCAAGCAAAGAGCGCAGTATATTGTGGAGGCGTGGATGAATTCTCCTGGGCATAGGGAAAATATCCTGAATACATCCTATGGTACCATCGGTGTAGGTGTGGTTTTTGGAGATCAGTATTTTGAGAAAGCAAAGAGAACTTTACCAACGCTCTATTCCACCCAACATTTTGGTCGATAACAAAGAGGGCTTTGATAAAGCGAAGAAATGTTTTGGAGAGCATCGTGGAAGATGGCGCTGTTAGATTCTCCTAGAAAAAAGAGCTAGGCTGAGTTTTTTTGTCTCCTTGTAGGGGCAAAGAAGTAGCGGTGAAGCTTTTTACCATGGAGAGCAAACTCTTGGAAGTTTCACAATCTTTCAAGGGATATAAGTACCATTTTATGCTATGATAAATAGGTATAAACAGGACAACTTTGTTCCTGAAGCCTTGACCATCCTTGGATTGGCCCATAGAGACATGGGCTAGTAAGGAAAAAAGGCAAGTTGATTCTGTGGAAGTTAAGCTAGAGGGGGTAGTTTTTGTTGAGATTCAAGAAAATTGTTGTGTCCATGCTCACCATCATGGCGATGATGGTGCCAAGTGGCCCTAAAGTCCAGGCCAACATAATTCCGTCAGTGGTCTATAGAACCCATGTGCAAAGCATCGGGTGGACTAATCCTGTGAAAGATGGAGTGATATCTGGTACCACGGGGTCTAGACTACGCATGGAAGCCATTGAGATCAAGGTGGAAGGGGTAGAAGGCTTGGGTGTTCGATATTCCAGCCATGTCCAAGGGATTGGATGGCAACCCTATGTGGAGAACTATGCCCTAAGTGGTACTGAAGGCCAAGCAAAACGTATGGAGGCCATCAAAGTAGAACTCACAGGGCCAAATGCAGGAAAATATGACATCTATTACAGAGCCCATGTGGAAAAGTTTGGTTGGCTAGATTGGGCAAAGAATGGTCATGCTGCAGGTTCTGCAGGATTTGGTCGCCGTGTAGAAGCCTTTGAAATGAAAATCTATCCGAAGGGTACAGAAGTCAACTTGAAGACGGATACGCCCTATCAAGTGACACCCAAAGAAGGCAAAGTGAATTATACTAGTCATGTGCAAACCTATGGGTGGCTACCCATGGTTTCAGACGGAGCCATGACCGGGACCTCTGGGGAAGCCAAACGAATGGAATCTGTGAGGGTTTCTTTATCGCAAGGTCTTCCAGAAGGATCCATTCATTATGAAAGTCATGTGCAAAGTCATGGATGGATGGCGGAAGTGAAAGACGGTGCTTTATCTGGTACTGAAGGAGAAGCAAAACGTGTGGAAGCCATAAAAATCAGACTTTCTGGACCTGTGGCACAGACCTATGGTGTAGAGTATCGAACCCATGTACAAGGCATTGGATGGACCGGTTGGTCTAGAGATGGAGAACTTTCTGGAACACAAGGACAAGCCAAGAGGCTTGAGGGCATTGAAATCAAGCTGTATGAAAAACCCCAAGTAATCCCTGAACCACAACCGGAGCCAGAACCAGAGCCAGAACCAGAACCAGAGCCAGAACCAGAACCAGAGCCAGAACCAGAGCCAGAGCCAGAACCAAATCCGGCGGTGGCCTATACCATCTATAAAGTGGTTAATTTGGGTAGTTCCAGTGGATTGAACTTTAGAACAGGACCCACGACCTCTCATCCTATCATTACCTCTCTTCCTTTAAATACAGAGATTAAAGTTTTTGAGAGGATTCCATCAGGAGGGATCGAGTGGGCTCGTGCAGAATACAATGGTCAAATAGGCTATGCTTCCATGTCTTATTTAGAAAAAGTTCGAGATGTTTATGAGACGGGTTATCCAGTGGTCTTAAAAGTCGATGAGTTAAAGAAGACCTATACCAATGAAGATATCGTCATTCGAGGCATCGCCTTAGCCTATGATGGCTTAAAAAACTTTTCAGTTACTCTAGGCGGCCAAGCGCTGGAAGTTCGACGCATGGACCGTCCAGAACTTGCAGCGAATTATAAGGACTATCCAAACACAAAGAACATGGGCTTTGAAGTTCGCATTGATCGTAAAACCCTCGCCCAAGGAGAATACCGATTGGTATTTACGGCGGAAGGAAATGATTATCAAAAAAAGACCCTTACTCATAATTTTGACCTCATGAAGACCCCTACACACATCACCTATACGGGGATTCAAAATGGTCAAAAACTACCAGCAGGTGATGTGGTGGTCTCTGGCGTTGCCATGAGTCCTGAGGGGGTCAAGGAAGTGCGATTCTATGTCAATGGGGGCTTCTTAGGTATGGCTTCTTATGGCCATGCCAGTGGCACTAGTGCGGTGCCAGGTTATGAAGGAGTTCGAAATGCAGGATATGCCTTTACCCTAAATAGAGCACTCTTGGTGAAGCCTGTGAATGCGGTGAAAATCGAAGTCATCGGCAAGGATGGCACCGTTGGGTACAAGAACGTTCTTGTGGAAGGACCAGAGAACTCTCAATATACCCTAGTAAATTATAATTTCCGTGTGGAAGACATTGTGAATAAGGAGTTCACCAACCCTTGGCAACCACGTGACAAAAACCTATTCTTGTATAATCAAATCAGGAGAGAAATGGATCCAGGAAATTTTGTGTATGATGATACATTTAAGTATCTGTTTATGGATCTTCGCTATAGTGTCGCTGATTTTCCAGTGACGGTGGCAGAGCTGGATAAAATACTTCTTGGGAAGGGTACTTTAGAAGGTCAAGGAAAAGCGTTCTTAGAAGCGGCCATTGAATATAAGGTCAATCCTTATTATCTTTTAGCCCATGCTCTTCATGAGACAGGAAATGGCGGATCCGTTTTGGCTAGAGGCCAAAAGGTGAAGGATCTCCTGGAAAGAGCAGGTAGAACACCAACGGAAGAAGAAGCGAAACATCTGGATAAGATGGTTTACAATATGTTTGGCATTGGGGCTTTTGATGCCAACGCTAACCTTCATGGTGGCTTGAGGGCGTTAGAACTTCAATGGTTTACCCCAGAAGAAGCTGTACGCGGCGGTATTAAGTGGATTGCCTCTGACTATATTTATGGAAAGTATGGAGACCAGAACACGCTCTATAAGATGCGTTTTAACATTGAGCGAGACATTCTGGTGCATCAGTATGCCACAGACCCCGCTTGGGGAACAAAGCAAGCACGGATCATCAAGAATCAATTTGATGCCATGGGCGTCACAGCAAAAATGAAATACTTGATTCCTGTGTTCCAAGATTAATTGAAAACCTAGGTAAAAATACAGAGAAAGGATGGAGTGTATGCTCCATTCTTTTCTTTTGTATGGCCTCTTTTAAGTACTATAATAGAGCTTTTTTTTGGTTCAGAAGGGACATTCTGGTGAGCCGGTGGTTCTGGCCATGGATGTTTGAGTATTTTTAAGCATCTATAGTTATGCTCTTGAAGGAGTCTTTCGAGGGTTTTCCTTGAAGAAGGATGACGAATCCCTCATTAGCCTCTATAATAATAAGGGAAGTGCCCTCTAATAAGGGGAAAAGGACCCAGGAAGTGCATGAAGGGATCCGCATAAGATGGTCAAAGTTTAAGGTGGAAGAAGTTGGAGAAAAAAAGTATGGAAAATATGCTAGAGCAATTGTTTCAAAAAGTCTATAAAGGATCCATGGATGAGTTTATGAAGGTGCAAAAAAGTTTGTGGGCTCAAGGAGAGAAAAACTTCATCGTCACGGCCAATCCGGAGATCTTTTCCTTGGCGTTGATAGAAGCCCCCTATGGTGAAATTTTAACCCATGAGCAGACCACCATCGTGGCCGATGGCATCGGGGTGGTCAAGGGCGCAGGTTACTTGGGGTATGAAGTAGCAGAGCGCCTTCCAGGGGTGGAGCTCACAGTAGCCCTGTTGACTGCGCTGAACGAAAAGAAAGGCTCCCTTGCCATGGTGGGTGCTAGAGAAGAAGTGTTGAAGGATTTGATCCAGTCCATGGAGAAAACCTATCCTCAAGTGCAGGTGGTCTATGCAGATAATGGTTATGATTTTCAGCCTTCGCTTTTTTTGGAAGCGGTGAAAGAGAAGGCTCCAGACCTTATTTTGGCAGCCCTTGGGGCGCCCAAGCAAGAACAGATTTTATGGGAAGCTTATCAGGTGGCAAAGCAAGGGATTTTCATGGGGGTGGGCGGATCGTTTGATGTACTCAGTGGACATAAAAAACGCGCACCGAAAGTATTTATTCAGCTGAAACTTGAGTGGGCTTACCGTATTTTGAAAGAACCTAAAAGATTCAGTCGCTTTTTTAAAAGTAATCTACGCTTTTTAAGGGGGCTTCAAAAAACCAAGAAGCATCTGAGAAGAAATGGGGCAGAGGTATGAAGAAGGTCTTTTTAACCAGTCTTCACTTAGCCCATGGGGGTGTGGAGTTTGTGGTGTCAAATCTGGCCAATGCTTTAGTAGAGCAAGGGGTTCCAGTGGAGATTCTTTGTACATATCGTCTGGGTGAGCCAGCCTATGAACTGGATCCCAGGGTCCAGGTTACCTACCTGCTTCAATGCGTACCCAATAAAGAGGAAATGGCCATGGCAAAGAAAGAGAAAGCCTATGGTCGCCTTTTCTTAGCAGTACTCAAAGGTGGGGTGACCTATATGGCCAAGTATGTGGTGCTGGCTAAAGCCATGCGCCGTATTAAAGATGGCATCATCTTGGCTTCTCGCCATGAAGATGCCAAACTATTGGCGCGTTTTGGGCACTCTTCCGTGATGAAAATAGCTCACATCCATATGGATATTTCAACCAAGAAAAATATGGAGAAAGAAATTGGGAAATACTATAAAAAGCTTCAAGGAGTGGTGACCTTAACAGAAGCTGCTCGAAGAGAAGTGGAAGGACTACTACCAAAGGGTGGGGAGGTCCAGGTGATGGCCATTCCGAACTTCATTCTTCCCTTGGAGAAAGTCTCCAAGGAGAAAAAAAAGACCATCCTTGCGGTGGGGAGGCTCCATGAAGACAAAGGATTTTCTCGTCTCCTAGGCATCTTCCGTAAAGTGCATAATGAGCATCCCTTTTGGGCCTTGGAAATCATCGGAGAGGGTCCTCTCCAAGGGATGTTGGAAAATCTCATAAAAGAATATGGGTTGTCTTCGTCTGTGTCTCTTTTGGGGAGTTTACCAAATGAACTGGTCCGTGATAGAATGTCTGAAGCGTCTATTTATGCCATGACTTCCTTGGCCGAGGGCTTTGGGATTGTCCTGGTGGAAGCCATGGATGCCTTTATGCCTGTGGTGGCATATGATGTTCCTGTGGGACCCAGGGCCATCTTGAGAGAAAGAGAAACAGGTTTTCTCATCCCTGATGGGGAAGAAAGCCTCTTTATAGAAAAATTAGCATGGCTCATGGAAGAGGAAGCGCTTAGGAAAACCATGGGACAAAAAGCCCATGAAGAAGCAAAGAAGTATCATCAACCGGTGGTGGTGAAAAAGTGGATGGATCTATTTCAGGTCTCCTCTTCTTCAGATAAAAGGCACACCAAAAAGTAAGGCCGATTAAAGGATGTTTGTTGTAGGAGGAGTAGGGAATGGTTCAGTGGCTAAAAAATCATCGTGAGAGCAAATTTCATAGGAGGTATGTGGAGGTTTTCCTTGTATTTATGCTCTTACACCCAGTGATGGATGCATTGACTTCTCTGGGGGTGCGTTATCTTTCTGTGGACCTTTCCTTAGGTATGGTCTTAAGAAGTCTTTTTTTGGGGATGTCTACATTCTATGTGCTTTATGAGGCTTCGTTCCGTGGTCAAAGGAAAAAGATCTTTGTCTACGCAGGGGTCTTGGCCCTCTATACGGTGGTGTTTTTCCTAGGAGTCTTTGTGAAGGATCTCTCCTTGGGGCAAAACCTCAAAGAGATGATTAAAATTCTCTATTTTCCAGTGGTGAGCATTGCTTTTTACATGGTCTATGAGAAAGACAGTACCCACGGGGCGCTATACCTTCTCCCCATGGTGTATACGCTCTATACAGGGATGATTTTCATTGCCTTCATCACAGATACAGGTTTTGCCACCTATGGTTATTTAAACATTGGTCAATTGGGGTGGTTTTATGCGGGCAATGAAGTCAGTGGGATTTTGGCTTTTCTCATGCCCTTATCTTTGGTGCGTTATATTGAAATTCTGGCCCAGAAAGAACCTTGGTTAAAGAAACTCTACGCTACTTTGGGTCTTTTTCTTCTGGTATTCACCACCATTCAGGTGGGGACCAAGGCACTGGTGGCAAGTTCTGTGGTGTTCATGCTGATCTACCTTCTGATGGAGGCCGCAAAAGCCCTTCTAAGGAGAGACACCAAAGCTGTGATCTCTGTCATTCTTTTGATGCTTCTTTTGGGCACAACCCTTTATACTTTAAGGTACTCCCCTTTTCAAAGTAGCATGAATGAAATTACTGAGAACATTGGGGAGATTGTAGACCGAGAAGATGAATCAGAGCCAGAAGTGGTCTACGATGAAGAAACCGGTGAGATCATTAAAGAGGAAGGAGGACATAAGCCAGGAGATTTCATGTCCTCTAAGCCCTATCAATTGATCAATCTCCTCTTAAGTAACAGGCTCTATATGACTAGAGAGCTGCAAAATACTTATCTCTATGGAGATGCCTACACCAAGCTCATGGGGGTGGCCTATCATAGGGAAGGTACAGGGCTTTATAAGATGCTAGAGATGGATTATCTTTCGCTACTCTATAGACAAGGTCTTTTGGGCTTTATACTTATTTTGCTGCCCCACACGGTGATCTTGATCATGGCCTTGAGAAAGCTTGCGAAACACAGAAGAGGGCTCTCCATGGAGACCGTGGCGCTCCTTTTCACAGCCATGGCCATTCTAGGTTATGCCTTTATCACAGGCCATGTATTTGTGGCACCTTCTGTGAGCTTTTTTGCAGCACTTTTACTGGTGCTGTTCCATAAAAACCTATCAGAAGGGAAGGAGAAATATCTTTGGAAAAATTAGTTTCAGTGAATATGGGGGTTTATGATGAGGACATTGCCTGGCTAGAGGAGAGCATAGCCTCCATCTGTCAGCAAACCTATAGGAACTTTGAATTCATCATTGTCTATGACCATCCCACGAACAAAGAAATCTTGGCTTTTTTGCAAGGTAAAGCAAAAGAGGATGAAAGGATTCGTCTGCTGGTCAATGAACAAAATAAAGGGATGCGATACAGCTTGAATCGGGCTTTGGAAGCCAGTAGCGGCGAGTATGTGTTGAAGATTGATGCCGATGATGTGGCGGAAGCAGACCGCCTTGAAAAGCAACTGGCGTATATAGAAAAAGAGCACCTGGACATTGTGGCCACGCATATGCGCATCATCGATGAGACGGGTGCTTTCACAGGGGAAGGCTCAGAGGGCCTTCCAGAAAGCCCAGAAGAGGTAAAAAAGATGCTGCCCTTGGCGAACTTCATTGCCCATCCCAGTGTCTTTTATCGTAGAGAGAAGGTATTGTCTTTGGGGGGCTATCGGGAGTTTCCCATGTCCATTGATTATGACCTATGGCTTCGGGCGTTGAGTGCAGGTTTAAGCATTGGCATCATGAAAGAGCCACTACTACGTTATCGGGTGAGGAAAGGAAGCATTTCCCACAAAGATCAGTGGAAGCTTTTCCTGGTCATCGCCTATGAGCAAAAGCTCTATGACTTGCGTCAAAAAGGCTTAAAAGATGAACACAGTAAGGAAGCCTTGGCTGCGTATTTACAGGCTGAGGGCTACGAAGATGGAAGAAAGAAAAGAAAATTCTATGAAGCTAAGGATGCCTACGAGGCATTTTTCCTAGAGAAGAGTAGCATCAAAGCCTTGAGGCATTTGCCTCGGATCCTCTTATCTAGCAGCGTTTATCGTGGGTATTTGTGGCGATTTTGGCGGTTTAAGAGGATGAAAAAGAAGCTTTCATCTTGAAGAAGCTTCTTACTTTAGTAAATGGGAGGAATAGTGCATGAAGAAAAAAGTCATGGTGGTTTTTGGCACCAGGCCTGAAGCCATCAAAATGTGTCCATTGGTATTGGCCTTGAAAAAAGAGCCTTCTTTGGAGACGGTGGTTTGCGTTACAGGTCAGCATAAAGAAATGTTGGATCAAGTATTGGCGGTGTTTCAGGTGGTGCCAGACATTCGTCTGGAGGTCATGAAAGCGCGGCAAACCCTTTTTGACATCACCACGGAAATTCTCCGTGGGATGGAGAAGGTGTTGGAAGAGGTGCAGCCTGATTATGTACTGGTTCATGGAGATACCTCCACCACCTTTACTACGGCTTTGGCTTGTTTTTATAAGCAGATTCCCGTGGGTCATGTGGAGGCAGGGCTTCGTACTCATAATCTCTATTCCCCCTTCCCAGAGGAGTTTAATCGTCAAGGGGTGGGCTTGATCGCTAGGCATCATTTTTCCCCCACCCTTACCTCTCGGGACAATTTGCTATCGGAAGGAAAACCTGAAGAAGACATCTATGTCACGGGAAATACGGCCATAGATGCCCTAAAGACAACCATTCAGGAAGGGTATACGCACCCAAAGTTAGAGGCGATGGCAGGGCATCGTATGATCCTCATCACGGCCCATCGGCGAGAGAATCTTGGGGAACCCATGAGAAATATGTTCCGAGCCATTCGAAGAATTGTAGAAGAGTTTCCAGATTTACGGGTGATTTATCCTGTGCATCTTAATCCCGTGGTTCTTCAAACGGCCCAAGAGATCTTTGGTCATACGGAGGCGGTGTCTCTTATTGAGCCATTGGATGTGGTGGATTTTCATAATTTTTTAAATGCAGCCTACTTGATCCTGACGGATAGTGGCGGCATTCAAGAAGAAGCTCCCAGTCTAGGGAAACCTGTACTGGTCATGCGCGATACCACAGAAAGACCTGAAGGTATCGCCGCTGGGACGTTGAAGCTTGTGGGCACCGAGGAAGAAACCATCTATGAAACCTTTAAGGCGCTTCTGGAGGATCCTGTGCTCTATGGCCAAATGAGCGGAGCCAAGAACCCCTATGGAGATGGCGAAGCCTCAGAAAGAATTGTCAAAATACTATTAAATCATCTCCAGGGATGATATGATTGTAAGGAAATACTTAAGTGATAGCAGTTTCAAAGAAATTTAAGACTTCGGGTTTACTTTCTTTAGAAATTCCTAGAAACCTTTTGGTAGAATAATAAAATGCTTGTGGTAGACCGTGAAAGGTTTGTAGACTGGAAAAGTGCACTTAAAAGAGGAATAGAGTTATGACTAAGAAAAAGTACCGCTTTTGGAAGCGACTCATAGACATCATGATGTCTGTACTATTATTAATATTCTTAGCCCCCTTAATGATTGTGGTGGCTTTGTTGGTCCGCTGTGTAGATAAGGGGCCAGTGATTTATAAACAAGAGCGGTTAGGGCTTTGTAGCCAACCCTTTTTGATCTATAAGTTTCGCAGTATGTCGGTGTTGGCGCCGGAGCTTCCAGCCAAGGACATCGACCCAGATCGTCATGTGACGAAGCTGGGGCGGTTTCTTCGGAAGACCAGCATTGACGAATTACCCCAATTGCTGAATATTCTAAAGGGGGAAATGTCCTTTGTGGGACCAAGGCCCTTGATTTTGGCTGAAGGGGAAATTTTAGAAAGAAGAAGAGAGCTGGGGATTGATCAGTTGTCTCCAGGGCTCACAGGCTGGGCCCAGGTGATGGATCGCCAAATCAAAGACCAATCCATGAAGATTGCCTTTGAACTCCATTACAAAGAGCATCAAAGTCTTTGGCTGGATATTAAAATTATGTTTTTAACCATCTTTAGGCTAAGAGGCAAGTAAGTGCATAAAGTGGAAAGAATAGAGGCAGAGTATGAAAGAAGGTTTGTTTAAGAAGTTCTTATCCTTTTCTTTTGGAAATTGGGTAGGCTTAGTGTTAGGGTTTGGGATGACCATGGTGTCCACGAGGATTTTGATGCCAGAGGATTTTGGAAAAGCGTCCATGTTCACCTTGGCCCTGAATATCCTCATGGTGACCTTGATTTTTGGAACAGACCAATCCTTTATCAGGTTTTTCTATGAAGAAGAAGAAGAAAAGAGAGGTGCGCTGCTGGCGAAGAGTTTGAGATTGCCCATGCTCCTAGCAGTAGGAGGATCAGGTCTTCTTCTGATTTTTCATGAGCGAGTAGCGCTCTTTTTGTTTGAGGAAGAAAATTTTCTTGGGGTATTTATGCTGGTGGTGGCTTTGTTTGCTCAGCTGGGAGACCGCTTTGCCCGCATCGTCATTCGCATGCATCAAAAGGGGACAGCATACTCTCTTTTGGAAATTTTCTTTAAAGTGGTATCCTTTGGGTCCCTCTTAGGGCTTTTTTATCTCCTAGGGCCCAGCTATGAGATCATCATTTTTTCCACGGTGCTGAGCATCGTGGTGGTGTTTCTTATGGCCCTATGGATAGAAAGGGATTTTTGGCATCCAAGAAGGATCTTTGTGATGAAGAGTAAGTTTACCTTCCAAGAGTTGAGCCGTTTTGGCTTTCCTTTCATGATCACAGGGCTGATCACTTGGCTCTTTGAATCCTTCGACAAGGTGGCCATAAGAAACTGGAGTACTTTAGAGGAACTGGGGCTCTATGCCGCAGCATTTAAGATTGTGGCCTTGGTCCATGTGGTCCAAATCACCTTTGGGAACTTTTGGACCCCTGTGGCCTATGCTCATTTTAAAGAACATCCCAAGGAAGTGTCTTTTTATCGGAAAATCATGGGGATCATTTCCTTGGGGATGTTTACCATTGGGGTCTTCAGCATTGGTCTGAAAGATGTCATCGTATTCTTTTTAGGCCAAGAGTATCGAAGTGCTGCGGGGATCATGCCCTTTTTGATTTTTATGCCCATCTTCCACACCATTTCAGAAACCACGGTGATGGGGATCAATTTTCAAAAGAAACCCAAGTGGCACATTGTCATTGTGAGCATTGCTTGTGTGGTGAATATTGTGGGTAATGCACTGCTGGTACCCTCCATGGGGGCCATAGGTGCATCTGTTTCCACAGCAGGGGCTTATTTTGTGTTCTTTATCCTTCGTACAGAAATTTCCAGGCGATTTTACCCGGTGAAGTTTTCTTTAGGAAAGTTTTATCTGGCAGCGGGACTCATCACGGCGTACGCCGGGGCTTCGGTGCTATTCTTAAATACCATGGAAAACCTCTTAGGGGGCCTCTTGGTGCAAGGAGTTCTCCTTCTTCTCTACAAGCAAGAAGTGGGGACGGGTGTAGAGACGATCAAGGGACTTTTGAAGAAACGGACAAAGGCTTAAGTTAAAAACAGGGAGGAAACGACACTCTGTTAGAGGACTCTTGTGATCTCAGGGCTAAGAAAAATAGACCCTAAGAGTAGAAAAAAAGAAGAGTTTTAACGATGTAGCCTATAAAAGGGAGGAAAGTCAATGCATTATAGTTTCGTGATTTTACATTATATGGCTGTGGAAGATACGCTGGCTTGCGTGGCCTCCATCTTGTCTGCCTTAGGAGATGAAGACTATTCTCTGGTGGTGGTGGACAATGGGTCTCCAGATGGTTCTGGAAAAAGGCTCTTAGAAGAGGTCGGCCACCATGAGCGGGTTACCATCCTTATTGAAAAAGAGAACCTGGGCTTTGCCCAGGGGAATAATGTGGGCTTTCGCCATGCAAAAAGGATAAACAAAGCAGACTTTGTGGTGATGATCAACAACGACACCCTACTACAGCAAAAGGATTTTCTAAGGACCATTGGGACCATTTATGAGGAAACAGCCTTCCATGTACTGGGACCAGACATCCTTTCCTTGGTGGATGGTGGACATCAAAATCCACCCAAGGGGAGCACCATGACCAAGAGAACGCTTCAGGTATCCCAAGGGTTAAACACCCTGTATTACGGGGCCAGTTATCTGCATCTAGATCGGGTGGCTTTTCGCCTGGTGGATGGTCTTTATCGATTAAAAGCCAAGGGACAGAAAAAAGGTGATCCGGTAAAGGATGAGGAAATCACAGGGGTTAAAGAAGGTGTGCAGCTTCATGGCAGTGCGCTGATCTTCTCTCCCCTGTATCTAGAGAAACATGAGGGGCTTTATGGAGAGACGTTCATGTATATGGAAGAGGACATTTTGTTTTACTTGGCCAAGAAGACTCAGATGAAGATGGTGTATGATCCCAGGATCCAAATTCTTCATAAAGAAGACTCTTCCACCAAAGCAACCTTCTCCAGCGATGTGAAAAGGCGGCGTTTTAAATATAAACATCATATCCATAGTGCCAAAGTGTTTTTGGCATTGATGCAGAAAGACCATCCTGAATTTTGAGAAGGTCTTTAAGGTAAAAAGAAAACAACCATGAGGGGGGAAAAGAATGAAAGGTATCATTTTAGCTGGAGGCAGTGGCACAAGGCTCTATCCGTTGACCCTGGTCACCAGCAAACAGTTGTTGCCCGTGTATGACAAACCCATGATTTATTATCCCTTGTCTACGCTTATGCTGGCAGGGATTAAGGAGATTCTCATCATTTCAACGCCTGAGGATCTGCCCAATTTTGAAAAACTCTTGGGGGATGGCAGCCAGTTTGGCATTGCTCTTTCCTACGCTGAGCAGCCATCGCCCGATGGCTTGGCCCAAGCGTTTCTCATCGGAGAATCCTTCATCGATGGATCGCCCTGTGCATTGATCTTGGGAGATAACATTTTCTATGGCAATAATTTTAGCAATCTATTGCAAGATGCGGCCAAGAAAAAAGAAGGAGCCACGGTCTTTGGGTATTATGTGGAAGACCCTGAGCGTTTTGGCGTGGTATCCTTTGATGAGGCAGGAAAAGTGCTTTCCGTGGAGGAAAAACCGGAAGACCCTAAGTCTAATTATGCCATTACAGGCTTGTACTTTTATGATGAAAAAGTCGTGTCTTATGCAAAGACTTTAACCCCCTCCAAAAGAGGGGAGTTGGAGATTACAGATCTCAATCGTTTATACCTAGAAGCAGGTGCTTTAGACGTAAAATTACTGGGACGAGGCTTTGCATGGTTGGATACGGGTACCACGGACTCTTTGGTGGAAGCGGCAGAGTTTGTAAAGATTTTAGAAAAGCGTCAAGGCATAAAGATTTCTGCCTTGGAAGAGATTGCCTATCGTTTTGGCTGGATTGACCAAGAACAACTCGTTCATGCGGCCAAGAAGTATGGGAAGTCTCCCTATGGTCGTCACTTGATGAAAGTGGCAGAGCACAAAATTCGGTATTAGGAGGCGTGGAAATGAAAATTTTGGTAACAGGTGGTGCAGGATTTATTGGCAGTAATTTCATGTATTATATGCAAGAGAAGTATCCTACCTATGGCTTAGTGTGCTTGGATGCCCTGACTTACGCAGGGAACCTGGCCACTTTAAAGGAGATCCTCTACAAGGACAATGTGCGATTTGTCCAAGGAGACATCACGGATCGAGAATTGGTGGAAAAGCTATTTTTAGAGGAGCAGTTTGATGCGGTGGTGAATTTTGCAGCGGAGTCCCATGTGGATCGGTCCATTTTAACGCCGGATGTATTTTTGAAAACCAATATTTTGGGGACTCAAATACTCCTGGATGCGGCCAAGGCCCATGGAGTTCGGCGGTATCACCAAGTGTCCACAGATGAAGTCTATGGAGATTTGCCCTTGGATCGCAAAGATCTGTTCTTTACAGAGGAGACACCCATTCACACGTCGTCCCCTTACTCAGCATCTAAAGCCGCCGCGGACCTTTTGGTCCAGGCATATCATAGAACGTACAATCTGCCCGTGACCATTTCCAGGTGTTCCAACAATTATGGACCCTACCATTTTCCAGAGAAGCTCATTCCCCTAATGATTGCGAAAGCTCTGGCAGGAGAATCTCTTCCGGTGTATGGTAAAGGGGAAAATGTTCGGGATTGGCTTTATGTGAAGGATCACTGTAAAGCCATTGATCTCATTTTGCACCAAGGCACCGTGGGAGAGGTCTACAATGTAGGGGGACATAATGAACGGACCAACTTAGAGGTGGTGAAAACCATTTTGAAGGAACTGGGAAAAGGCGAGGAGCTTATTTCTTTTGTGTCTGATCGGGCTGGTCATGACCTACGTTATGCCATCGATCCTAAGAAAATAGAGGAAGAGCTAGGGTGGTATCCTGAGACCTCCTTTGAAAAAGGCATCAAAGAAACCATCTCCTGGTACCTTACCCATCGCAGCTGGTGGGAATCTATTTTGTCAGGGGACTACCTGGAAGAAAACAAAAGACTTATGGAAACTTTAGATAAAGAAAGCTAAGGGCAAGGAGGATCGCATGGAAAAAGTAGAAACCAAGTTAAAAGGGGTTTACGAACTTCACCCTAAGGTCTTTGGTGATCATCGAGGATGGTTCATGGAAACCTTTAGTGTTAAGGTCTTTGAAGAAATGGGTCTTAAGACAGCCTTTGTTCAAGACAATCACTCCTATTCTGGTCAAAAGGGCACCTTGAGAGGTCTTCATTTTCAAAAGGCACCCAAAGCCCAAACAAAACTTGTGCGTTGTATCAAGGGCGCCATTTTAGATGTGGTGGTGGACCTTCGCAAAGATAGTCCTACGTATCTACAATGGATGGGGGTGGAGTTGTCTCAGGAGAATAAGAAGATGCTCTTTATTCCCAAAGGGTTTGCCCATGGATTTTTGACCTTAACCCAGGATGTGGAAATCCAGTACAAGGTGGATGCCTTCTATGCCCCAGAGGCGGATCAAAGTATTCGCTATGATGATCCCACCTTTAAGGTGGACTGGGGGACAGACCAGGTGATTTTATCTACAAAAGATGAGGAAGCACCCTTCTTTTTAGAGGCGGAGCATAGCTTTGTCTCCTCTGGAGGGATACTATGAAGATCCTTGTCACTGGAGCCAAGGGGCAGCTGGGCTGGGATGTGGTGGCACAGCTAGAGAAAGAAGGCCATGGCGTACTGACACCAGACCAAAGCACCTTAGATATTCGAGACCGTGAGGCGGTCTTAACGTATTTTCGACAAATGAGGCCAGAGGCTGTGGTCCATGGGGCGGCGTACACCGCCGTGGACCAAGCAGAAGAGGAAAAGGAACTATGCATGGCGGTGAATAAAGATGGCACGGAGAATTTGGCCTTGGCGGCGAAGGAAGTGGGGAGCGTTTTTCTATACATCAGTACCGACTATGTCCTTTCTGGTGAGGGAGATGAACCTTTCATGGAGAATGCCATCCCAAAGCCTCAAAATGTATATGGTGAAAGTAAACTCCAAGGAGAGTATGCGGTGCAAAGGTTTTTAGACCGTTACTTTATTTTGAGAATTTCTTGGGTTTTTGGTCTTCATGGCAACAATTTTGTGAAGACCATGCTCAAACTTGGACAGACCAAAGACACCTTGTCTGTGGTTTCAGATCAGGTGGGGTCCCCCACCTATACAAAGGATGTGGCAGTACTCATCAGCGAGCTGTTGAAAAGTAGTGCCTATGGCATCTATCATGGTACCAATGAAGGATTTTGTAGTTGGCAAGACTTTGCCCAAGAGATCTTTCGGGTAGCAAAGAAGAAGGTGGAAGTGCTCCCTGTTGCCACCAAGGACTATAAGACTAAGGCAAAGCGTCCTTTAAACAGTAGACTCTCCAAAGAGAAAATCAGGCAGGAAGGATTTACGCCGCTGCCGCCTTGGCAAGATGCGTTGAGGCGGTTTATGGCAGAATATAGTGAAGGACAGAAGGAGGTTTCCCTATGAAGATTGCAGTGGCAGGACTAGGGTATGTTGGGTTATCCAATGCGGTGCTGTTGGCTCAGCACCATCAAGTGGTGGCTCTGGATATCGTGGAAGAAAAAGTAGACATGATCAACAGAGGGCTTTCACCCATTGTGGATGAGGAGATTCAGCGTTACTTAAAAGAAAAGAAACTGGATTTACGGGCTACCACCAGCGCTGTGGAAGCTTATAAAGAGGCAGAATTCATCATTGTGGCCACGCCCACAAACTATGATGAGAAGCAGAACTATTTTGACACCAGTTCAGTGGAAGCGGTCATTGAAGAGGTGCTTAAGCTTAATGAAGAAGGGACCATCATCATCAAGTCCACAGTTCCTGTGGGGTACACCTTGACCCTTAGAGAGAACTATAAAACAGAACGGATCATCTTTAGTCCAGAGTTTCTCAGAGAGGGCAAAGCCCTCTACGACAATCTCTATCCTTCTCGAATCATCTTGGGCGATGAAGGGGAGGAGGCGAAGAAATTTGCCGCTCTTCTTCAAGAGGGGGCCCTTAAAAAAGAGGTTTCAGTGCTGTACACGAGGTCCACGGAGGCGGAAGCCATTAAACTTTTTGCCAATACCTACTTGGCTTTACGCATTTCTTATTTCAACGAGCTGGACTCCTATGCTGAGCTTCGAGGCTTATCCACCAAGCAAATCATTGAAGGAGTGGGGCTAGACCCAAGAATTGGGGATCATTATAACAATCCTTCCTTTGGCTATGGGGGATACTGCTTGCCCAAGGATACCAAGCAGCTACTGGCCAATTACCAAGATGTTCCACAAAGCCTGGTGTCTGCCATCGTAGAAGCCAATAGAACCAGGAAAGAACATATTGCGGAAAGAATTCTCGAAAAGAACCCCAAGGTTGTGGGGATCTATAGACTCACCATGAAGACGGATTCGGATAACTTCCGTCACTCAGCCATTCAAGGGGTCATGAAGAGAGTCAAAGCCCAAGGGATTCCTGTGATCATCTACGAACCTGCCATGAAAGAAGATGTCTTTTTTGGCTCTCCTGTGTATCAGGACTTCGAAAAGTTTAAGGAGACCGCAGAAATCATTGTGGCTAATCGCATCACCCCTGAGCTACGGGAGGTCATGGAGAAAGTTTATACCAGAGATTTGTTTACGAGGGATTAAATAAGTATTGGGAAGTGTAATCCGTGAAATATGCACATCAGCTTTCTTCTTTCTGAAGAGGGCTGATTTTTTTTATTTTTGAACAGTATAAATGCCACCCTGTTCTGTTTTTGCCAGGATGATAGGGGAAAGAACATCTTTCTAGTTAGTTAATTTGTTACTGGAGGAACCTACTGTATCTACACCGACAATGGTAGTTTTATATGAATTATAAATATTATTTAAAGTATTAGGAATTGCCTTTCGTTTTCAATGGTAGATTCATGAATAAACCTACAACCTTGCATGGGATTCATAAAAAATGCTTTCATCGACATTTTTCTAACAGAGGTGGTATAATAGATAGGTCAGAAAAGAGTAATGGAATTGTAAACTTTTGATAAAAACAGTGAATGGTTTGTAGAGTTTCTTAAGCACACATAAAGATTTTGTGATGGTATATTGGAATGAAGACCAGTTCCCATATAAAAGAGAAGTTGATCCAAGCTCATGTATGAGTTTTTTAATCTTTGATAAAACCCTCAATTGGTTTTGTTGAATATTGGAAAGAAATAGTGTCCTATTATCCATGAAGATGTGATATAATCTATGAGTTCATAATCGTATACTGAAAAAGTAGTAAATTGTATGTAGAAGGAGTTTGTGTAACTATGAATGAAGAAACCATAGATCTGAGAAGTCTCTGGCAGATCATCCGAAAGAAGATTGGTCTAATCATTGCCGTAACCATTTTGGTGACAATGATTTCTGGTATTGTCACCTTTTTCTTTGTGGAACCAGAGTATCGATCCACCGTGGCGGTATTTATCAGTGATGAGCGTACTGGGAGCCAAGCGTCAGAAACCTTAACAGACATCAACATGTATCAAAAGCTTGTTGATACTTATGCGGAAATTTCCAAATCCAGAACTGTATCTGAAGATGTCATACGGAATCTTGGTTTAGAAGTATCCGTGGGGGAACTACAAAGGATGATCACCACTTCCCCCAAAGGGAACACACAGTTTCTAAATCTTTCCATAACCTCCACAGATCGAGAAGAAGCCTACAACATCGCTAATCAGTTAGCGAGAAGTTTGAAAGTTGTCTCTAGAGAGCTAAGAGGCGTGGATATCGTTCAGATTTTAGACCCTGCCAATATTCCTGGTGGGCCCTCTTCACCAAATCTTCAGCTAAACTTAGCCATTGGATTTGTGCTTGGGGCCATGGTGTCAGTATTTATGGTGTTCATCCTTGAATATATGGATAAAACGATAAAAGACCCTGAGTTTGTCACAGAGGAGCTGAAGCTTCCTGTGCTAGCAGCCATCCCCTATTCAGATGACTTGAGTGTCAAGTAAACGAGAGAGAAGATTGGAGAAGTGATTCCTTGGAAACTACATTGAGAAAATATAAAAATATCATCATTTTTTCATCAGACCTCATATTGATTGTTTTTGCGTATATTTTTGCATTGATGCTGCTCCATGAATTTCGTGTGCCTCTATTGGATAGGGGTACCTTTTCGCTTCATGTGGGAGTGATAACACTAATATATATCGCGGTTTTTTATCTCTTTCATCTCTACGGAAGTTTGTGGAGTATAGCAGGGTATTATGATTACATGAATATCGTGCTGGCCAATGGTCTGTCGGTGGTGTTTGTACTAACCTACAACTTCATCTTAGTAAACCATGATGTAAGCTATTCTGTCATCATTGTGGCAGCGCTGATCATCTTGCTGGGGTCCATTTCCTCTAGAATGTTCTTTAGGGTCTATAGACGCATAAATAAACATAAGAGACCTGTGGATCCTGAGGTTACCAGTGCCATAAGGCGTGTACTCATCGTAGGTGCTGGTCAAGCGGCGGCCATGATCATTAAGGAGATACGAAATCATCGAGAACTCCTCATGGATGTGGTGGGCTTGGTAGATGATGCGCAGTACAAGCAGTCTTCCCATATCAGTGGGTATAGAGTTCTGGGAAAAACGAAGAATATACCTGCTATTGTGAAAGAGCATCGCATCGATGAAATCCTATTGGCTATACCAAGCCTTTCTCATGAAGATCGACGAAAAATCTTGGATGTGGCAAAGACTACCCCCGCGAAGCTCAAAACTTTGCCAGGGGTCTATGAATTAGTGGACAAGGGCATCAATATCAAATCCATCAGAGATGTGGAGATCTCAGATCTTTTAGGGAGAAAAGAGATTCATCTAAACAACGATAAAATAGAAGAATATATTAAGGACAAAGTGGTGCTGGTCACAGGTGGAGGCGGCTCCATCGGCAGTGAGCTCTGTAGGCAAATCACCACTCTTCAGCCAAAGCAGCTGATTATCTTGGATATTTATGAAAATAATGCTTATGAAATAGAGACAGAACTTCGACGTAAGTATCCAGAATTAAACTTAACCACACTCATTGCCTCTGTTCGAGATCAAAGAAAGATTGAAAAGATTTTCAAGGACTATCGTCCTGAGATTGTTTTCCATGCCGCGGCTCATAAGCATGTGCCCCTGATGGAAACTTCTCCGGAAGAAGCGGTAAAGAACAATGTGTTTGGGACCCTTCATGTGGCCAATGCCGCGAAGAAGTTTAAGAGCGAACGGTTCATCTTAATTTCCACGGATAAAGCAGTGAATCCTACCAATATCATGGGGGCGTCCAAGAGACTTTGTGAGATGATTGTACAGACCTTAGACGCGGAAACCACGGATACAGATTTTGTGGCTGTACGTTTTGGCAATGTCCTTGGCTCCAATGGGTCCGTTATTCCACTTTTTAAAGAACAAATTAAGAACGGTGGACCAGTGACTTTAACCCATGAAGAGATAACTAGGTTCTTCATGACCATCCCTGAAGCGGTACAATTGGTGCTTCAAGCAGGTTCCTATGCACAAGGTGGAGAAATCTTTGTGTTAGATATGGGGGAGCCTGTGAAAATTTATGACTTGGCTGAGAATCTCATTCGTTTGTCTGGCTATGAGCCTCACAAAGAAATGGAAATTAAGGTCACTGGACTTCGTCCAGGGGAGAAGCTATATGAAGAGCTTCTCATGGCAGAAGAAGGTCTTGAAAGTACGCCAAATGAGTTGATTTTTGTAGGTAGACCTAATGGTTTCGATAAAGACACTTTGAGAAAGACTTTGAGAGATTTAGAAGAAACGCTTCAGGATGAGGCTATGACAGCTGTGAAGGTGAAAGAGATGATCCGAGAGATTGTTGGAACGTACACGCCAGACTTCGACTAACGGCTATTAGAGATAGGAGAAGGATACTGGGATGATTGTCATTAAGAAAGAGCATGGGCTTACACTTATAGAAGTGCTTTTGGTGATCTCTATACTGGTCATCCTAGTCTCCATGGGGTTTTTGGGAATGAGAAGACTGCTTCATGAAGCAGAAAAATCTGTTTGCATGACGGAACGAAGAAGTCTTCAACAGTCCGATACCCTGGCGAATCATGAATCAACTATAAGTTTTGAAGAAATTCTCATTTCTACTGGGGCGCAGTGTCCCAGTGGTGGGTTCTATTACCTAGGGAATGATCACCAAATTCTATGCAGTATTCATAGTGAAATTGAGAATGAAGAAGTTCCATATTTGAAAAGATGATTGGATACATTGATCGACGTGAGTATCGTAAAAGAATGAAACCACAATATGTTGTGGGTCAAAAATATTTGACTACCATATGTTGCATGGAATACATCTTTTCACCATAATCAGGCGCGACGTGAGTATGGTGAAGTAATTGGAATCACAAGATGTAGCATAAAGGAAAACAAAATACACAATGATATGCGATAAATATCATTTATTCTTTCCGGAAAATAATGTTGAAGATGAGTATGGTAAGGATGAATTATAGAATAAATATAATTTAGTCAAATGGAAATAAGTTTGATGTTACTCATTAACACTGAAATCTTATAGGAGGTGTCTCGTGTTAAATTTAGTTGATTTTCTCAGTACTGAAGAAGAAAAAGTCGAGTTTTCTATATTATTGATTGAAGAATTTCAGAAGTATGGGTATGGTACTTTAAGTAAAAATGATCTTCAAGATTTGATTATTCATTGCTTAAACACGGCATCAAATGAGGATTTTATCAATGATTATAGCAACTATGATTTGGCGGGGATTTTAAAGACAACTGATACTAAAATTAAGAATATGCGAATGAATATCACACAAAAATATGATGACTTAGATTCGGGCAAACAATTAATCAAATTATTTAAGAAGGTAATTGATGGGAAGTTAAAGATTATCTATGATAATGGAAATAATGAAATTAGTTTAGGAATTGAAAACAATGTAATGAAGAGAGAGCTAGAGACGGTCTCCAAAAGGTTAGGACATACATTGAACTATAAAAGAAATAGAGAGATAGTTGTTATCGATATGGATCTCTTTATAGATATAATTGAGTATCTAAATCACGAAGACCAAAATGTTGTCTATAAAGGTTTGATTGAAAATGAAAAAAAATTGAGAAAATCAAAAGAAGTGAAAGCCTTAAAAGAAAAGATTTTAGAAAACGCTGGATCTATTACCAAAGATGTTGTTATAGGTATCATGACTAATATTGTTCAAGGAAGAATGTTGTAAGAGCTTATTAAATTGAAGTGTGGATTAAGCAAGTGCCGTTATTTAATGACAGAACAACTATCTATATGTCGTGAGGATCTAGCGTACGCATACAATATATAGCATAGCAAAAATCGCATTTTGAAATTAAGTCGTAAAGATAATTACAGTCTTAAAGCTAGTAAAAACAATGTGTTCAGAGATTTTGTAATTATGTAATTATGAATTTTAAAGACTTTTATGTATTTAAGAACGGTATTGACGTGAATATCCTGAGGTAATGACTAGATATAGTACGGAACAAATGTACGCACACAAAATGCAGTTTGGTTAATTTGATTTTGCAGTCTATAAAAAAGTCAGACTACAGGCTTAAAGTCAGTAATATCAATGGTTTGAGAGTTTTTGTAGTCTATGTAGTCTGAGAAATCGCAAACTTTATGTGTTTTCAAACCCAATCGACGTGAGTATCTTAAAAGAACGAAACCACAAGATGTAGTGGGTCAAAAATATTTGACTACCATATGTTGCATAAAATACATCCTTTCACCATAATCGGGCTCGACATGAGTATCTTAAAAGAATGAAAACACAATATGTTGTGGGTCAAAAATATTTGACTACCATATATTGCATAAATTATATTCTTTTACCATAACCGCGTCGACGTGAGTATCTTGAAAGGACCAAAACCACAAGATATAGTGGGTCAAAAATATTTGACTACCATATGTTGCGTGGAATACATCTTTTCACCATAATCGGGCGCGACGTGAGTATGGTGAAAGGATAAAGAGGCTGTAAGGTAGTAATATCAAGGGTTTCATCATAACTACCAAATGTACTAATATTACAGAATCATTACATGTAGTCTCATCCAATCAATAGACTGATTTATGCAAGATATAGTGCTGAAAATCAATCAATACACTAGATATAGATCAAGAAAATAACGTGTTCTACACACCACCAATATACATTTACATAGAGCAGGAGGAACTAAATCATGGTTTACTTAAAAATCAAAAGATTAATAGATATCATACTTTCAACACTTGGACTTATAATATTATCTCCTGTTTTTTTAGTACTTATAATTGCAATTAAGCTTGACTCCCCTGGGCCTGTTCTCTTTAAACAGAAGAGAGTTGGGATCCATAAGAGTCATTTTCATATATTGAAGTTTAGAACCATGCGTATTGATACACCTAAGGACACGCCAACACATCTTTTAGAGAATCCAGATCAGTGGATTACTAAGGTAGGAAAGTTCCTAAGAAAGACCTCTTTAGACGAGCTGCCGCAGATCATCAACATCTTTAAAGGTGAGATGAGCATCATCGGTCCAAGACCAGCTCTTTGGAATCAGTATAACTTGATAGAAGAAAGAGACAAGTATGGTGCAAATGACGTACCCGTTGGCCTTACAGGTTGGGCGCAGATTAATGGTAGAGATGAGCTTGAAATTGAAGTGAAGGCTAGACTTGATGGAGAGTACGTAGAGAAGATCGGGTTCTTAATGGATGTCAGATGCTTCTTTGGGACGATTTTTAGTGTTCTTAGAAGTGATGGTGTTGTTGAAGGTGGGACTGGTACGAAGAAAGCTGATAAAGAGTCAGTTAAACATTAGGGGTGAGTAGATGTTATTAGTGACAGGGATTACAGGACATACAGGAAGATATTTTTTACAAGAACTTATAGACCACAAATATAAAGGACCAATCCGCTGCATCGTTAGGGAGACATCTGACACTTCAATGTTAGATAACAGCGGATTAAATATTGAGAAGGTCTATGGAGACATTCATGATGAAGCATTTCTTGATGAAATTACAAAAGGTGTAGATGAAATTGTTCATATTATCAATGTCAGACATACTCTTAGAGTTTTAAAAGCTGCAATTAAAAATGATGTCAAAAGAATTGTTAGTGTTCATACAACAGGTATCTTTTCTAAATTCAGAATTGCTTCTGAGGAATATGTAATCATTGAAAAGGAAATCCAAGATATTCTCTCTAAGAATGATATCAGCATGACAATATTGAGGCCAACCATGATTTATGGTGATGTATGTGACAGGAATATGAGTAAGTTCATAAAGATGGTTGATAGATTTAGAATATTTCCTGTTATCAACCATGGTAGGAGCTTGATTCAACCGGTGAACGCTAGAGATTTAGGTAAAGCTTATTATGATGTGCTAATGATGCCGGTAGAGAAAGCAAAATCAGAATATATCTTATCCGGCGAAAAGCCCATCACAATGCTTGAAGCATTTAAGCTGATAAGTGATAACCTTGGTAAGAAAACAACATTCATAAGTTTTCCTTTGGGTTTTGGTGTAATCATGGCCAGAGTTCTTAAAGGGGTTACATTAGGTAAAATTGATTATGTTGAAAGAGTTCAAAGAATGAGTGAGGATAGAAGCTTTTCACATAAAGAAGCGACAGCCGACTTTGGATATCAACCTGAACCTTTTGAAGTAGGTATAGCAAGGGAAATTAAAGAATATCTTGGAAGATTGTAGGTGTAATGTAATGGGAAAGAGAATTTTGATTCTGTCGAATCATTTTATAACCTTATATAACTTTAGAAAAGAACTGATTAAAATACTAAATGATGAAGGACATGAAGTCTACATCTCCATGCCAAAGTCAGGTGATAATAAGTTCTTTAAGGATATGGGCTGCAAGATTATTGAAACGCCTGTTGATCGAAGAGGAATCAATCCCGTAAGAGACATTGGTTTAATTATGACATATATAAGTATCATGAAAGAAGTTAAACCTGACATTGTATTCTCTTATACTATTAAGCCGAACATTTATGGGTCTATAGCTTCAAACATTACAAAAAACAAGCAGGTTAATAATATCACTGGTACTGGCGGCACTTTCTTGAAAAGGAATTTTGTAAGTGAAGTTGCAAAGTTTCTATATAAAGTGTCAATTAAAAAATCTTATAAGGTGTTTTTTCAAAACAGTGGAGATAAAGATCTATTCGTTAAAAATAACATGGTTAAAGATAATTATGACATGCTCCCAGGATCTGGTGTAAATTTAGAGCAGTTCCAGGTAAGTGACTTGCCATCAGATGAAGAAACAAATTTCATTTTTATGGGAAGGGTTATGGCGCTAAAAGGTATAGACCAGTATCTTGAAACAGCAAAAGTAGTGAAAGCCGAATATCCAAACACTAACTTCTATATTGCGGGTTTTGTTGAGGAAGAAAAGTACAAGCCTATTATAGATGAATATGATTCAAAAGGAATTATAATATACATAGGCTTTCAAAAAGATATCAAGTCTTGGATTGAAAAATGTCATTGTACAATTCTACCATCTCATGGTGGAGAAGGCGTGCCAAATGTACTTCTTGAATCTGCTGCTATGGGGAGAATATGTATTGCTTCAACAATTAATGGCTCTAAAGATGTCATTGATGATGAAGTGACCGGATACTTGTTTGAAACAGGAAATGCTGCGGATTTAACGGATAAAGTGAAGAAGTTCTTAGATTTAAGTTTTGAGGATAAAGTCAGAATGGGCTTAGCTGGTAGAGCTAAGGTTGAGAGAGAATTCGATAGGCAGATAGTAATAAGTAGATATTTGAATGAAGTTATTTAAGCGTAGGAGTTGGTTTGTTTATGGATTATAAAAGAATATTACCTAATCAAAAGCTTAGGTTAAAGATACTAGAAATGACTAATTTTATACCAGATGAGCGGATGATTAAGCTTCAGTATAAAATTAAAACTGGTAGAAAATTAGACCTAAAAAATCCAAAAAGATATACGGAAAAACTACAATGGTATAAATTAAATTACAGAGATCCATTAATGACTAAGTGCTCTGATAAGTACTTAGTTAGAGAGTATGTGGAGAAGAAGGGCTTAAAAGGAATATTGAACCCATTGTATGGAGTTTATAAAAGTGTTGATGAGATAAACTTTGAAATGCTTCCTGAATCCTTTGCAATTAAACATACAAATGGTTCTGGATCGAATATTTTTGTGAAAGAAAAGACTAAAGTTAATTCAAATGATATTATTATGACTATTAGTTCCTGGATGAATAAGAAAATTATAAACTATGGTCGAGAATGGTGCTACTATCATGTCGAACCAAGGATTGTGATCGAAAAGTTGATAGAACGGGATGAAAATAATGATATACCTGACTACAAATTTTTTTGTTTCAATGGAAAAGTGAAATATTTATATACAATGGTTGATTATGTAGATGATCATAAAAAAGGACGTTGCAGTTTTTTTACTCCAGATTTTCAAAAGTTACCATATAGAAGATCAGAGTACATGGAGATTAATCGCGATATTCCAAAGCCTAAGAACTTTGAAAAAATGATAGAAATCGCAGAAATACTTTCAGAAGAATTTCCGCATGTTCGTGTCGATCTATATAACATTAAAGGCGAGATAATATTTGGAGAGCTTACATTTTATAATGCAAGTGGTTATACAGTATTTTCCCCAGATGAATTTGATTTCATACTAGGGAAAGAGTTTAGATTGCCAATTAATTTAAGTGAAGCTTAGGTGAATAAAATATGAAAAAAATATTATATATTGGAAATTTTTCTTTTCCGCTTGGCAATGCAGCGGGTAAAAGAGTATATGCTAACGGGAAAATACTCAGAAATATAGGATATGAAGTAATTTATATTGGTGTGGATAAGACAAAAACAAAAAGCAATTTAATTGGAGATACTGAAACTATATATGATGGTTTTAAATATTATAATTTTTCATACCCATCAAATAGTAAGGAATGGCTAGACTATAATAGTACTTTTAAGGCTCTTGTTAAATTTATTAATTCAAAAATTGATATTAATACAATTGAAATGATTATATATTATGGCACTCCAACATTATCATTTTTTATAAGTAAGCTAATCAATTACTGTAAAATTAATAACATAACAATAATTGCAGATTGCGTTGATTGGCTTACTGTGAAAACGGATAATCTAATCTTTGATGCAATTAAATGGGCTGACAATACATACCAAAAGGCTTATTTAAATAGAAAAGTGGATGGACTTATTGCTATTAGTCGATTTTTAGAAGCATATTATAGTAAGTTTAATATTAAAACTGTTATTATCCCCCCCTTATCGCCTATAGATTTTTGTGAAGTTCAGTCCAATAATCATGATGATAAACAAATTATATATGCTGGGATACCTTTTAGGAAAGGGATATTGATAAAAAATACAAATACTCTTAAAGATAGAATCGATAAAACGATTATACTACTCTTTAAAGCCAAAGAAAGAGGTGCGAAGTTTAAGTTTCATATTTATGGCTTCACAAAAAATGAATATTTAGAAGTCCTACCTCAGCAAAACAAGTACATTGTTGGGTTGGGAGACAGTATAGAGTTCCATGGAATAAAACCAAATGATGTAGTAACAGATGAAATTTCAATGGCTGATTTTTCTATTTTAATTAGAGATGTTAGTCGAGATACAACAGCTGGATTTCCTACAAAAATTTCAGAAAGTTTAAGTTATAGAACTCCTGTAATTACAACAAGGACAAGCGATTTAGAAAAATATATCATTGATGGGAAGAACGGATTTTTTATTAACGCCGATATCAATTCTGTGGATGAAATAGTTCATATACTTCAACTTACTAAGGAAAAAGTTTATGAAATGAAACTGAATTGTCAAGAGATGAATAATTTTAGTTATAAGCTATATGAAAACGAATTAGCTTCTTTTCTTGAGAGTTTGAGTAAAAAAGATAAATGGAGGTAATGTAGTGAACGATTTAAATATCCCGATAGTATTATTCTTCTTTAGAAGAAAAGATAAAATTGTAAAAATAATAGATAGATTATCTTATATCAAGCCTAAAAAAATATATCTAATTTCAGATGGGCCACGAAATGAAAATGAAAAGAGGCAAGTATTTGATTGCAGGAATGCCGTAGAAAATAGTATAAATTGGGATTGCGAAATAATAAAAAATTATGCTAATGAAAATCAGGGTGTTTATGATAGAATCGGACTTGGTGCTAAATGGGTTTTTGAAAGAGAAGAAATGGCAATCTTTCTTGAAGATGATAATTTACCTGAATTATCTTTCTTTCAATATTGTGAGGAATTACTTCATAAATATAGTGATGACAATAGAATATTATGGATTTGTGGAACTAACTATCTAGAAGAATATGAACCAGAAGATAAATCGAGCTATGTTTTTACAAAGCACTTACTTCCGTGTGGGTGGGCATCATGGGCAACAAAATTTAATAGATATTATGATGGTGAAATGAAGTTGTTAGATGAGGAATATGTATATAAACGATTAAAGGACACTTATCTTAACAAATCACTTTATCGGCAACAGAAATACTCTTTTAATAGAACAAAGCACTTGTTAGAAAACAATCGAAAATCATGTTCTTGGGATTATCAAATGGCTTTTTCAATTAGAGTCAATGGACTTTATGGCATTTCACCAAGAGTTAATCAAATTAAAAATATTGGCGTTGATGAGTTTTCGGAACATGGAGGAACTTCATATAATAATATAATGACAAAAAGATTTTGTGGAATGGATTCAATAAGTTTGGAGTTACCCCTTAGACATCCTAAAACTGTGATGTTGGATAGTGAGTATGAAAAACGTGTAGGTAAAATAATTCTATTACCGTGGAACCTTAGATTATTAAAAGCATTAGCTCGAATAATTAAACCCATAATTGGATTAGGTGAATTTGATAGTATGAAAGAGTGGGTAAAAAAAATAGTAAAAAAGGGCAAAGCCTATGATAAGAGATAAAAGGCTATATAGTAAGGATAAAAGCAAAAACTTTTCACAACAAATCGTAGAAATATTAATCATTATAGCGATCCTCTATAATAGTGGATCTGTGTTAACAACAATAGATAATCGAATTGGATTTGTTCTAATGTTATTTACTATGATGATTATGTTTTTATCTAAGCCAATGATTAAGTTGCGAATTAAACTCAATTTTCTTAATACGTATTTCGCAGTATCTCTTTTGGTCGTACTAATATCTATGTTGATTAATGGAAACTTTAGCTATATTGAAAACAATATAAGGTATTCTATTATATTAATCTATTCATTTTATTTTGTGAAGAATGTAAGTTTCAACACTTTTGTTGACAATTATACAAAGGTAATGTCTTTTTTAGTTACTGTATCTGTAATACCCTTTTATTTGATAAATCTACTAAAAGTTGATTTACTTAGATACTTACCAATAATTGAAAATATTAACGGAGTAAGGTACTACAATGGATTTTTATTTTATTTCTACACTTATTCACATAAAAGGAATATGGGTATTTTTTGGGAACCAGCAATCTTTTCGAGTTTTATAATTGTTGCTATGCTTTATGAAATATGTTATAAGAAGCCTTCAATCCCAAGACTGGGAATACTACTTATAGGACTTATCTCTACAGGCTCTACAGGAGGTTTTCTACTTTTCCCATTTATTATCATGATTTATTTATTTAAGAATTCAAATGTTTTTAGTGGCTTGTTTATTCAGTTATCTCTTGTCATTGTGGGGATTTGGACGTTTCTCTATATCGACCTAATTCTTAATTTCCTCAATAAAGTAAATCCTCTTGTTTTCGGGAAATTTTTCAGAGAAAATTCTGCTTCCGTATTTGAAAGGAGTAGCTCTCCATTAGTAAATTTAGATTTGTTTTTACAAAACCCTATTTTTGGGAATGGACTTGGACGTGCAGATGATATGTATTCAAATTTTATGATATCTCAAACTTCTACTTCAACATATTATTTAGCAGCATTCGGATTATTTGGTGTAATGTACACTATGAGTATACTTTATGGTTCTTTAAAACAAAAAAGATTTAACCTTATAATAAGGGCATTAGTTTTTATTATTTTTATTTTGATAGTAAATAAGGAGCCACATGCAAGAATTCTTCTAACTCATATTATGGTTTTTTATTTGATAAAATCAGAAAAAGAGCAAGGAAATTATAATACCTGATTAGCAGGAGGCTTGAATTTATCAAAAACTATGAGATAAGCAGTTGGTTACTAATTAGCTGAAATACATTGAAAAAAATTCGAAGCAATCATAACAATAATTATTCGAAATAAATTATATATGAATTATGCCATATAATTTATTTTAGATAAAATATTAAAATGTGGGAGTGCGCCAGTTCGGTGCATGTAGTTTAGCTGGGTGTAACTCCCAGTCCGGTAGAGTCTAGCAAACAGCCGGTACCGAGTCCTTGGAGCCGAAGCCGCGAGGTGAGGTTTAAGCGTA
>Ga0194137_10000059_pt1 | contig 65334 bp, 54 predicted proteins | sample TARM_MetaG_T3_14_FD_134025 | JGI IMG/M metagenome (GOLD analysis project Ga0194137, IMG submission 134025) | Freshwater microbial communities from Pennsylvania, USA, analyzing microbe dynamics in response to fracking - TARM_MetaG_T3_14 (version 2) | ecosystem: Environmental > Aquatic >...
GCGGCCCTTGCGGGAAGGCCGTTTAGCTTCATTGGACACTGTGGTTCCCACTACTCGTTTGGTGGGAGCTACTTTGGCTTCTCCTGCAAACAATGTCCAGACGGCTCAGAGACGACGCTTACATTGAGGAAATCGTTGATCAGTGTAAAGCTGGTGACCAATGTGATCCCATACTGAAACCGATAGAGTGGGCGCGACTCTACAGTCTCTGCGCCAGCGTACATATCTGTACTGGCCATTACAATGCTGAGCGGGATGTTGATAGTAAGCGTGACGGCAACGACGTATGGACGCAATTTGCTGAAGACGCCAAAGTAGTGCCCACTACTTTTAGCGGAGACTACTTTGGCAACAGAGGCGTTATCTAAGGGCCGCAAGGGGCGGCCGAATTACCCGTACGAGTTCAAGAAGCAATTGGCACAGGCTGCATGCCAGCCCGGTGTGTCAGTGGCCAAGCTGGCGCTGCAGCACGGCGTCAACGCCAACATGTTGTTCAAGTGGCGGCGCCGGTACCGAGCCGGCCAATTTGATGCATCACCTCCCCCAGCGACATTTCTTCCGGTGACACTGCAATCGGAGCCCACCACAGTAGCCGCTCCTGTGTCCCAGTGTCAGGAACCCAGCTCAGCTTCCGAAGCTTCATCGTTGGAAGGTACCATCGAGATCCGGTTTGCCCAGGCCGTGGTACGGGTACAAGGCCATGTCGATATAGCCGTGCTGGGCACGGTTCTGTCCAGCCTGAACCGATGATGACGCTGCCGGCGGGCACACGCATCTGGATTGCTGCCGGGGTGACCGACATGCGCTGTGGCTTCAATGGACTGGCCGCGAAGGTACAGGCAACGCTCGCGGAAGACCCCTTTGCTGGCCACGTCTTCGTCTTCCGGGGACGACGTGGCCATGTGGTCAAACTGCTGTGGGCGACCGGTGATGGCCTTTGCCTATTTGCCAAACGGCTCGAACGAGGGCACTTCGTCTGGCCGCAAGCCGACAGCGGCAAGGTGCATTTGACGCCAGCCCAGTTATCGATGCTGCTCGAGGGCATCAACTGGAAGCAGCCTGAGCGAACGGCGCCTGCACTGTTGATATTGTAAACGTCGGCTGACATGCGTAAACTGCACGCATGTCAGCCGATGCCGATTCCTTGCCAGATGATATCGAAGCCCTCAAGGCGCTGCTGCGCCAGCGTGACGGCGAGCTGCAGCAGTTGCGTGACACGGTGTCGACACTGGAGCAGGCACTGAGCGTAAGGACGTTGGAGATCGAACAGCTCCATTTGCAACTGGCCAAGCTCAAACGCATGCAGTTTGGCCGCAAATCCGAGAAGCTGGACCGGCAGATCGAGCAGCTCGAAACGCGCCTGGAAGATCTACTGGCAGAGGAAGGCACGCAACCAGAGTCCGAGATAACACCAATATCCAAGGCGCCGGCGAGCAAGCCGTCCACGCCACGTCAACAATTACCGGCGCATCTGCCGCGCGAAGACCGCATTCTTGAGCCTGCCGAACAGGCATGTCCTTCTTGCGGAGGGCAACTCAAACCGCTAGGTGCAGAGGTGTCCGAGCAGCTTGATCTGATCCACGCCGCCTTCAAGGTAATTCGCCATGTCCGCCGCAAGAAGGCATGCGCCTGCTGCGACGTCATTGTGCAGCCCCCGGCAGCGAGCCGTCCGATCGAGCGCGGCATTGCCGGGCCGGGCCTACTGGCCCATATCCTGGTCTCCAAGTTTGCCGATCACCAACCGTTGTATCGGCAATCGGTTATTTATGCACGCGATGGCGTGGATTTGGATCGCTCCACCATGGCGCGCTGGGTAGGCAATTGCGGCGCCTTGTTCAATCCGCTGGTGCAAGCGCTGCGACAGTACGTGCTAGCGCCAGGCAAGGTACATGGTGACGACACGCCGGTGCAGGTTCTGGCTCCCGGCAATGGCAAGACCCGCACTGGCCGGTTCTGGGTTTATGTGCGGGACGACCGCAATGCCGGATCGAGCGCGCCGCCAGCGGTATGGTTTGCCTACACCGCCACGCGGCAGGGGCAGCATCCGCAGTCGCATCTTGCCCAGTTCAGCGGCGTGTTGCAGGCCGACGCCTATGTTGGCTACAACGAAGTCTATGCCGATGGGCGCATCCGGGAGGCGGCCTGCATGGCGCATGCAAGACGCAAGCTGCATGACGTGCATGTCGGCGGAGCCACGGCCACCACGACCGAAGCACTGCGCCGCATTGGCGAGCTGTACGCAATCGAATCCCAAATCCGAGGCCAACCGCCGGACCAGCGCCTGGCTGTACGGCAGCACCAGGCACGACCGTTATTGGAGAGTCTGCATGCCTGGCTGCAGGAGCGGCTGTTGACACTGTCGCGCCATTCGGACACGGCCAAGGCGATCAACTACATGCTCAACCACTGGCAGGCACTGGCATATTATTGCGAGGACGGCCTGGCGGAAATTGACAACAACATTGCCGAGAATGCATTGCGCGGGGTGTCACTTGGTCGCAAGAACTTCCTGTTCCTGGGTTCGGATAGCGGTGGCGAACGTGCTGCGGCTATGTACTCGCTCATCGGCAGTGCCAGGCTCAATGGCATTGATCCGCAAGCCTATCTGCGGTACGTGCTGACGCACATCGCTGATCACCCGGTGAACCGGATTAGCGAATTGTTCCCGTGGAATGTGGCTGATAAACTCGCCACTATTCCAGCCTGAGGGTGCCATACCCTGCAGCCTCAGGGTTCGTTCAATCTTACCGGGCTGCCATGGCAACACAACACAAAGTCATTACCTTCCACATCACGATCGATGGTATCGACCCTCCGGTCTGGCGCAAAGTTGCGCTTGACGGCGATATGACACTACGCACGCTGCATCATGTGATTCAGGCTGCGTTTGGATGGACCGATGCACACCTACACGAATTCGTAGTGGAGGAGCAGACGTATAGCATGCTCGATAACGACAATGTTCTCGACATGATTGAGGAACTCGACCAGATTCCGTCAGACGACCGTAAGGCAAAACTACAGCGGCTGGTCTACCCTGGCCAGACGTTCACTTACCTCTACGACTTCGGTGACAGCTGGAGCCATGTGATCAAGGTTGAAACGGTTGAGCCACGAATGCAGAAGATCGGGGCGGCTTATATTATTGACGGTGGCCGCGCCGGACCTCCCGAGGACGTCGGTGGTGTATATGGCTATCAGGAGTTCCTCGACACGATCAAAAACAGGCGCCGCAGCCAGGAAGCACAGGACTATCTGCAGTGGGTCGGTGGGGAGTTTGACCCTGAAGCGTTTGATCGACGTATCGCAAATAATGCTTTACTGCGCATGGCATGGAATGGTTGGGGCAAAAAGTAAGACGTCAAGACGCCGTTCGCGTCACGCTTACGGTAAAGACAAAGATGGCTATGAAACTATTCTGCATTCCCGATGCTTTTGCCATATTAGAGTTACCTGCGCTCGAGCCTGAAGCTCGCCGTGCCGGCGAAGTTTAGACGTACAAAGCGACGCCAATGTGGAGGGCAATCGAGCCACCATGCGGGCGGCTTAACTTGCGGCTGGTTCGTATGACTGATTGCACGCGAGTTGTACGTGGTTCTTGCCGGCCTTTTTGGCGGCATATAGCGCCTTATCCGCTACATCGATCAAAGTCGCAGAGTCCGTACAGCCAGTCATCAGTGGCGCCACCCCAATACTGACGGTATAGGCCCGAATCTCTCGGGACCAGATCTCAGCTGCCATGGACCGAATGCGGTCGGCGACTAAATAGGCATCCTCTTTTGTCGTATCGGGTAACAGCACCAAGAATTCTTCGCCGCCGTAGCGGCCAACAGCGTCGCCACGGCGCAGAATTTGCTGCACCTTCGAGGAAAAATCGATGATTACTCGGTCACCCGTCAAGTGCCCATGGCGGTCGTTGATCTCCTTGAAATTGTCGAGATCGATGATCAGTATGGACATCGGGCGTTGGTCTTGTCTTGATTGCGAAAGTGCCTGATCCAGCAGGACAAGAAACGCATCGCGTCGGTACACGCCTGTCATCTGATCCCGTGTCGCCAGGGATTCGAGTTTGATCTGCATCGCACGATGGACCATGAGCATAAAGCCGACGCTGAGCGCGACGAGCGAGAAGGCGAACGTGCCCATGTAGATGCTATGAACCAGCGACGTATCGGTGTTGAGGGTCAAGCCGCGGTTCTGAAAGAAAGCGGTAATACACCGAGCCAGCATGAAGCCTGAGGTTGCCACAAACATGAGGCCAGTAAATCGCTCGGCAAACCCTTTTTCTTTGAACCGGAAAATCACCAAACCGCAAGCAGCAAAGAGCACAGTAAGGGTACCACTCATGATAAAGACGCGTGCCCGATAGTCATCCTGCAGGAAAGTGGCCCACGTCAAAGCAAGCGTCGCAGCGCCTACCAGGAGAAACAGGTGCTTGTCCTTTCGTTTCAAGCCGCCATACTCAGTCAGACTGGTGTGCATGGTAACGACGCCGATAGCCACCAGCAGATTTGGCACAAAACTCGAAAGGAATACAGGAAGCGCCCCGCGCAGTGCGAACAGGAATGCAGCCATCGCCATGGTGATGCAAGCGGCGCCCCAGCGGCCGAGACCTTTGATATCACGGAGAAGGCCGGAATCCAGTACGAACAGGAGAAAGGCACACAGGGTGCCAAAGGCTGCGGAGATGATGATAAAAGCAAGGGGATCGATTCCGGGCACGACGAACATCCTTCAAAACATCGACTACAGAATTGCAGTATGGCTAACTTCTGCTGGTAACAGAGTCTGCCAGAAGCGAGAAGAGATGGTCGCATAGAGGTTGCCTGCAGGCAACTAATATCCTAGGCAATCGGCTAAATCACCAGTAGTAGCAGAGACCAAGACGGTCAGCCGATGATGCAAGGGAGGCAATGACTTGCAACAGATTGTGAACAGCGTCATCTCGGGCGGCATCTGGCCGTTACCTTGAGTGAGGGAGGATCTCGGCTTTACCAGACCGGCTCTCGCCGCAAGAACTTCCAGAAACGATGTGTGGAACAAAAATGATAGTGAAACGTACAAAACAACAGCTGCTATGTGCTGTCGGCCTTGCGACGTTAAGTATGGTGTCGGCATTTGCACATGCACAGAGCGCGGAATATCGTCGTGGCTATGACCAAGGTTATCGTGATGCGATTGAAGCCCAGCGTCGGCAGCAGCAGCACAGCCAGTCTCGAATGCCGATCGAAATTGAAGACGCGCAGTACGGTGTACGTGATGCGTCCTGCGACGCAAGGGCGCAAATCCAGCAAGCAGTCGGTTGGCGGCAGCATGTATCAATCGCTGTGAACAATAATCTGTGCGGGGACCCGGTGCCAGGAGTCCAGAAGCGGCTTCGACTAACGTATCGTTGCAACAATGGTGAAGTGTTCGAGGTGCGAGGTCCTGAAGGTGGCGCCATTACTTTGGACTGCCGATAAGCCGGTCATAGTCCTCTCAACTGAGAGACGGATAGCATTCGCTGAATTCCATGGGGTCCTTGACTGACGCGTTCATAATTCATGAAAGGAGCGCTTGTAACTAAGCGCGCAGATCGCATTTCCCCAATACTGTTGGCCCCAAGTTCAAATGTCGGGGGCGGTAGAACATCGATTATGTAAGTTCCTGATGTAAACAGTCGCATCGGCCGCATGGAGCAGTACTTCCGATAGAAGCAAGCTTCCAGGGCCTGCTAGCGACTTGGCCCCCAACAGCCGGACGTACATGGCCATAACCCCTATTGGAATGACATAAAATCAATTTTTTAATCACTTCTTTTGTGAGACACTCATTTTTAATTGAAATTTGGCGTGTGTAATCAAAAAATGAGTGAAAAACTAGGGCTTGGATGGATTGCGGAACATATGGGCATTGCGCCGGTGCAACCATTTGCCGTCGAAAGTCGTATTGGCCGGACGCGGCGAACGATTGTAGCCAACAATGCTAGGCAGGAAGTCTACCCTGCTTCTGCACGGCCCGAACCGACAATTCCGGCCCATCTTACCTTCGCATTGAAGCATGAAATCGTGCACCTTGAGTTCCTGGCACGGGTGTTTGCTGCAATAGATCCTGCAGTGCTTGTGAACTGGATAAACAACGAACCTACTGGCTCGTACGCAAGACGGGCAGGCTTTTTCTATGAATGGCTGACCGGCAGGACGCTCGATGTCCCGGATACCCCAGCCGGCAACTATGTAGAGGCGTTAGATGCCAACGAGTATCTGGTCGCATCGCGTCCGGAAAATGTGCAACGCTGGCGCGTACGGGACAATTTGCCTGGCAATCGTGACTATTGCCCTATCGTGGTCCGCAACGATGCTATCCGCGAACTGGAACAGTACAACTGTAGTGCCGCGCTGAATCGGCTTGAAGTAGAGTTTGGCGCAGATGTTTTACTGCGCAGTGCTGTATGGCTGACCATCAAAGAGAGCCGGGCCAGTTTCGCTATTGAGCACGAAGAAAAGCAGGTCGACCGCATACGGCGGTTTGCTGCGGTGATGGAGCGTCGTGTCGGAGAAGAGGGCGATCCGCTTGAACTGGATGCTCTGACGTCGCTGCAAACTGAAATCCTTGGCGCTGCCACCAGGTATGGCGTTCGCAGGTCACCAGTCTTTGTGGGCCATACTTTCGGCTATACGGATGTTGTCGACTACATTGCCCCGCACTGGAACCACACTGCCGCCTTACTTTCAGGGTTGCGTACGGCGCTAGCGAAAACCAAAGGCGCATCATCATTGGTCCGTGCCGCAGTCGCGTCGTTTGGATTCGTCTATATCCATCCAATGGCCGACGGAAATGGCCGCATCTCTCGTTTTTTAGTGAACGATATCCTGCGCCGGGATGGTGCGGTGCCTGCACCATTCATTCTTCCAATTTCAGCCACTATTACTGACAGTACCCAGGAGCGGGCGGGTTACGACCGGGCTCTTGAGAGGTTTTCGCGTCCATTGTTACAGAGATACGGTGATCGATACCGGTTTGGTGCCGCGTACGAATGTGAAGATGGGGTTCAAACCAACTTCTACTTTGATGCCTACGAGGAGGCCTTGGCGGCGTGGAGATATCCGGAGCTTACCAGTCATGCCGAATACATCGGGAATGTCGTAAGATTGACGATCGAACGAGAAATGAGCAAGGAAGCGTCGCATCTGCGCGCGTTTGAGCGAGCGCGTGATGCCGTAAAAAATCATCTTGAGGGTCCAAATACAGACATAGACCGCATCATCCGGTCACTCCAGGAGAATCGCTGGGAAGTGTCGAACAAGCTTAAAAAGAACTTTCCACAGTTGGACAATCAGCAGTTGGCAAATACGATCGCAGAAGCAGTGCGAGAGATTTTCGAGCCGCCATTGGAGGATGCAACCCATGTTCAATCAACTAGGCCAGCTTAGCCCCAACACTCCCGTCACCGCACGGTGGCGCATGCACGCGATATGCAAGATATGGGCATCCCACCATGCTTATGGTCGTACACCTCGTCCATTCTTTTCATAGACTTTGAGGAAAATGCTCTAAAGCTTGCGGAATGCTGGACGGTATCAGGGACCAGCCTGATCAGGGGAGTCGTACGCAATTTAGCTGATTTATAAGCCGAGTTCTATTCGTTTATAAGACGGGAAAACTGATGCACATCCAAAACAGCCTGCAGTGGCTAGAAATCGTCGCGGTCTAGACATAGAGCCTGAATGACATGATGTGAAGCTTGAAAAACTTGCAATTAAAGGGGGCCAATTCCAGTGTGGCTCCCTTTACGTCTGCCGCACAGCCAATCGGGTTCGTCTCGATTGTGTGGCAAGACTGCTGCGATTGTCCTACCAATTAATCTTATGACGTTCCTCAGTCGCTCGATGGCGCTCGTCATCAGTAGAATGCAGATAGAGGCTTGTTGTCATGATGGACTTGTGTCCGAGATTATCCCGCACATAGCGAAGATCGATCGCACCATTTGCCATGTGTGAAGCGGCGGTGTGCCTCAACCAATGGGCAGACGCCGCCTTTACCTTTGCGGCAGTGCCTTTGAACGATGGTCCATAGGCTGCCAAGCGATCCGCTGTGTTTTCGAATACCTGCTTGACCAGACAGTGTACCGCTCTGCGGCTCATCGATTGCTGCCCATTCCCAATCCGTAGCAAAAGTGGCGTTACCTCGGCATCAAAAGGGAAGGCTGCAAGTCCCTTCATGCGTCGATACCGAGCAAGCTCCGCCATCAACTCGTTCGTAGCTGGAATACTGCGAGCTTTGTTGCCCTTGCCAACAACCTCAAGCCACCAGCGCTTCTGGCCATTTATGTCAGCACGATAGTAGAAGCTACCCATTGTGTTTTCGATGACTTCCGAGATCCGTAATCCACAGAGGTAGAGTAGGGAGAACAACCAGCGGGTCCTGCAATAGTGCTCGCGCTCCCGTCGGCTTCCCTGCGGCATGGCCTCGATAGTTTGTTTCACCTCCACCCATAAACTTTCCTCCAAATACCTTGTAATCCTCGCCGGCGTTCTTCCGGTGCGTTGGCGGGACAGGGACAGAGGGTTACCCGCTAAGTAACCTGCATTAACCAGCCAGGAGAATAGGGTGTTGAGAATGATGATGGCTTGCCGCTGACTCGACGGAGCAAGCGGGCCGGCAAATGGACGCCAATCAGTATGTGCTCGAGCGACCTTGCGACCTTTGCGCATTACCCAGCGTTCGGCTGGCTGAGGATCCTTCAAGAAGTGCTGATAAGCGAGCAGGTCTTCGTGAGTCAATGACGACAACGGTTTCTGCAGATGCAGGGTCGACCACAACATCAAGCGCTCGACTTCCCTACGATAATTATCAAAGGTCGTTTTGGTGTCACAGTAACGCGTCAGCCAAGCCGTGACCGCGTCGAGGTCGTTGTTTGCCGCAATCTGTGGCCGGTTGCCGCGCGCGCGATTCGTCCCTTGGGAACCATCGAATTGAGGAGAGACGAGTACCTGTTGAACGGGTGTGATGGCGTCGACAGTCTCGGGTTGGGCATATGGCTCAAACATGTTCTGAAAGCCGAGAGTATATTGATACTCTATAAACATTGCGAGGTCATGCGGATGCGGCGCCGCTCATGACGGCTAACCTCGGAGAAAGGAGAGAAACATGGCGTCTAATCCTTTTCGCGGTACATGGCGTATTGCCTGGATGGAACTCTGGGAGCAAGACTATGTGGACATGGAAGTGCCAGGTTATATTACTTTCGAAAAAGGCGGTAATGGCGAATTTCAGTTTGGCTTGGTGTCCGGCGAGATCGATTACCGCCTTGACGGCCCTCGAGCCGAGTTTACTTGGACTGGAATCGATGAAATGGATGAAGTGAGCGGTTCCGGCCATGCTGAAATTGTGCGCGGAGAATTGCTTGGCCGTTTCCACATTCATAGGGGAGATGCGTCTGATTTCCGGGCGATCAAGACCAATTAGGGCGACATGAGTGAGTACCAGTATTACGAGTTCGTTGCCATCGATCGGCCACTGACTAAAAAGGAAGTTGCAGAACTTCGCGCGTGTTCTTCAAGAGCGATGATTACGTCGACGGGATTCGTCAATGATTACCAATGGGGCGACCTGAAGGCGGATCCTGCCGATTGGATGGAACGCTATTTTGACGCATTCGTCTATACCGCCAATTGGTGTAGCTGTCGCTTTGCTTTGCGATTGCCGCATGAAGCTTTTAGTAAGGCGCAATTGAAGTCTTTTACAAGTGGATTTTCACTGACGGCAGACCATGCTGGTACCCATTGGATCATGACATGGTCACTTAACGAAGGTCAGAACTATGACCGGTTCGATCAGGAAACTGGGCAGGGATGGATGGGTCGGCTGATACCACTGCGCGATGAACTATTGCGAGGCGACCTGCGTCCTCTTTATTTGGGCTGGTTGGCTGGGGTTAGTGCCGGGGAAGTCGACGACGACATGGTTGAGCCCGAAGTGCCGCCTGGTCTATCGACACTTTCAGCCGCGCAGCAAGCCTTGGTAGAGTTTCTTGAAATAGACGTTGACCTCGTCGAAGCTGCGTCGGCGGCCAGTCCTCCCGACTGGCAAGATGATGACAGTGTAGAAGTCTGGGTCGAGGAATTGGCCAGACACGATATCCACTACGTCCTTAACCTGTTATTACTGGGTGCCTCCCATCAAGCTGAGCGCTGGGCAAAGTCAAGTTTCCGTACTTGGCAAAAGGCGAGTGGATCGAGTGAGCCTTTGTCTCTCCCGCTACGCCAAGTCGCAGCATTACGTGCAATGGCCGAGAAGGCAAACAAACTCCGTCAGGAGCAAGAGGCGATAGAGTATGCTCGGCATGAGGCTAAACAACGCAAGCAGCGCGAAGCCTACCTTCGACAACTCCTTATCAATGCGGAGCAGCATTGGAAAACTATCGATCAACTTGCGGAACGCGGCACAGCTTCCGGCTATGAAGCTGCTAAGTGTGCGATCGTAGACCTTGCCGATGCCTACGCCTTTACGTCGGATCAGAATACGTTCGACAAGGCTTTGCAGCGTTTCATGGTACGCCACTCGAAGCGCGCAGCATTAGTGCGTCGATTGGTAGAAGTAGGACTATGGAAAAAATAACTCTACGGTCGCCGGACGACACCGACATCCATTAGGCATTGTCGTCTTCGCGGGCAAAGGCCTCTTTGTACACCTGATTGGTTTCGTGTACTCCCACTGAGAGCACGTAACTCGTTGCGTTAATGTCATTATTTCGTATCAGCTTCATTTGGCAATAATTTCTAAAGATTAACTTCCGAACTAAATCCGATGCTTTCCCGAGCCGGTATTGAATATTCCTTAGTAAAAGAGGAAATACGGTAGAACTCGTTCGGCAGTTTTGCCGAATCTACCAAATGGGGTTACAGACATCCGACAACTTCAATGGCATGGGCGATCGCTCATGAAGGGCAAGCTGACAAGAGAAGGATGTTGAGCGCCTTAACCTATGTGCTGCATCAGAATAGGGCAGGAGGGAGATTATGCCCATATCGGACGGTATGGTAAAAATTATTGGAAGGACTCTTCATCATATTTTTGCAAAGGTTGGCCGCGGAAGGGTGGATAAACCGATTGTGTAAGCTTGCCGGCATTGGTTTCAGTATTAAAGACGAGTGATCTACATCACCGAAATTAGCCTTAGATCTTAGGTATTCAACACTGCCCTCCCTTTCACGCTTGTTACATAAAAATAATGAGACATGATGCATCGGGGTAGCGCGCATTCGGTTCGGTCAGTTCTTACTTTATTGCAACAACAGGGTGAAATGATACCCAGAAGATGCTATTATTGACGCGACACTGCATCAATTTGGATGACACATTCAAAGAATGTCGCTTGCGGAGATAAAATGAGAACGACCGTAACAATTGACGACGAGCTGTTTGAAAAAGCGCTGGAAATGGCTGACCCAACCATGGATAAGTCGGATATCTGGCGCGAAGCCTTCAAAACTTTCGTTCGTGTGCAAGCAGCAAAGAGACTTGCCGCGCTAGGCAGCGCTGCGCCGGATATGCCTGATATTCCACGCCGTCGTGGGGAGCAAGCATCTCAATGAGCGTGCTTGTTGATACCTCTGTATGGGTCGAGCATTTTCGGAAACGCAACGAGGCCTTGGTCGAGTTGCTGACTCTCGATTTGACTGCCATCCATCCGATGATCGTCGTTGAACTCGCTTGCGGCACGCCACCTGCACCACGTTCAAAATCGTTGGGCGATTTGAAACTACTTCAACAAGTCAACCAGGCGAGCATGAACGAGGTGCTTGAGTTTATCGAACGGGAAAACTTGTATGGCTTGGGTTGCGGACTGGTGGATATCACTCTGCTTGCTTCAACACTGATTACACCGGGGGCAAAGCTTTGGACGTTAGATAAGCGGCTTGCGAGTTTGGCAGAACGATTCGGCGTCGCGCATCAAGTCAACTTCCATTAATTTGCTATTTGATAGATGGATTGTCGCGGTGCATTGCGTTGTCCACCCTATACGATACGCTGTCCAGACGTAGCGTCGTTCACTGGTAGTACTGACGGGCATTGGAGTCGCAGGGCAGACGTACCCGCGGTAAAATCTTCCATCTCAGTCCAGACATGGCTGATACGAAAATTGTTGACCGTGATGGCCGCCGGGCACAATTGTGACATCATGCCTAGAAACGGGTTAAGTCAAAAGCTGTCAACACTTGTGTCAGATAAACTCGTCAACAAATTATCAGTGTTGCGGCAACTGTTACGTCGAAGTACTGCATAAAAGCTGTTGTAGCGTTAATTAGGATAAACCTGAATGCAAAGTACTCACCATGCCCATGTGCAAGAGTCCGAGCTTATCTTTTCTAAAAACGCACTTGAGCTTGGAGTCAGCCCTACTGGGCACATATATCTATACCTCACTGCTGGTTCGAATAACCTTTCACAAGCCGTTGTCAATCGCATTTGCAAGGCGTTTGAAATCAATAGTGCTCGCGGATTGCTACACCTAGGTGCTACGGAACTCGCCAGCGCGCTACCGTCAACACTCGCGTTTGGGCGGGAATTGGCGCATCTTTTCATGACGCGCTTTTGTGCAGTCCCGAATATCACAGAACAGTGGATGAATGCACAAGTAGAGCCGATACGCTTCGAACTTGAACAACTCGTGGCGAGAGTGCCGCCGATGGCGGGTGCCGAATATTTGGACATGCAGAAGCTTGAGGCATTGTGGGGCGAATTACAAGAAGCGGCGCGCAGTGAAATTGCCGAATATAAAGGTAACATCGAACAATGGTTAGCATCCAAGCATGTCAGTTGGAACATGGTGGGACGCGTATGCTTTCATCTTGCTGAAAATAAAGCGAGCGAGGATCTTCCGTTTGCATTTCTTGCGACTTATGCCGCACGCATCTCTCAGCAAGGCAAGGTACAACATTTGCCGCTAGGCCGCGCTCTACAAGAGTATGCGGGTGCTAATCAGCGCGAGACTCTATTGGCCTTGTTACAGCCAATACAACGTGCCGCCGAGCGCGCCTCATGGCTGCAAACTCTAGTTAATTCAGGCACCATCTTTCATCCAATTGGATGGACACCATCCGATGCGCACCAATTTTTGCAAAGTGTGCCACTGTTCGAGACGTGTGGCATTGTCGTACGCATCCCTGATTGGTGGAAGCCGCGTCAACCAACACGGCCACAAGTGCGCATCGAGATCGGCAATCATGTCAGCGGACTAGGCCTCGGTGCGATGCTGGACTTTAATGTTGCCATAGCGGTGGGAAATGAGGTGCTAACGGAAGCTGACTGGCAACAGTTGTTAGCCGCCGGCGACGGATTGATCCGCCTGAAGGGGCACTGGGTCGAAGTGGATCGCACTAAACTTAATGCAGTGCTGTCCCATTGGAAAAACGTACAGCGATCTATGAAGAATGGCATGACCTTCCTAGAGGGCATGCGACTTCTTTCAGGTTCCTTTATCGAAGATGACAGCAACGAAGGCTTCCCGGTAGGGGCGCCTGAATGGACCGGGGTGGTCGCAGGCGAAAGGTTGAGGGAAGTAATTGAAGGCTTCCGTCATCCGCCAAATGACGTCTTACCTGTTCCAGAATTGAAGACACAATTGCGCCCTTACCAAGCGGATGGTGTGCGCTGGCTTTGGTGGTTGAACAATCTCGGACTAGGTGGGTGCCTGGCAGACGATATGGGTCTTGGAAAGACAGTGCAGGTGCTTGCACTGTTTTTGATGACAAAACGTACCGCAGCTACTAGTCCACATTTGCTTGTAGTACCAACCTCACTGATTGCGAACTGGCAAAAAGAAATAGCACGCTTTGCGCCAAGCTTACGTATTTTCGTCGCGCACTCTGCGTCCGTGTCTGGTAAGGTACAAACAGCAATGCAGGCTGGAGACTTGGCAGATGTCGACGTAGTGATCACAACTTATGGAAGCCTGTTGCGCCTGCCATGGTTGCTAGAAATGCGCTGGTCACTAGCAGTGCTTGATGAAGCGCAAGCAATCAAGAATCCTGGCGCAAAGCAGACGAAAGCGGCCAAGGCACTCAAGACCCGGGTACGTTTCGCACTGTCCGGAACGCCAATAGAAAATCGCTTGGGAGATTTATGGTCATTGTTTGATTTCATTTGTCCTGGCTTGTTAGGATCGGACCAAGCATTCAAACGCTTTGCCAAGCGCATGTCGGAAGATGAGCACACCGGCTTTGCGCCACTACGTAATTTGGTCCAACCCTACGTCCTACGACGCTTGAAAAGCGATAAGCGAATCATTTCCAACTTGCCGGACAAAACTGAAGTCAAGGCTTATTGTTGTCTAACCCCATCACAAGCACGCTTGTATCAGGAGGCGGTCGATGCTCTCGCCAAGCAAATCGCATCCCTTGATGGCATAGCGCGCCGTGGTGTCATCTTGTCCTTCCTGATGCGTTTCAAGCAAATTTGCAATCATCCCTCGCAATGGTTGGGTGACAATATCTATGCCGATGAAGACAGTGGCAAGTTCGCTCGCTTACGAGAATTGGTCGAGGAAATCGCAGCCCGACAGGAAAAAGTGCTGGTATTTACTCAGTTCCAAGAAATAACAATACCGATAGCCGAGTTCCTCGAAAGCGTCTATGGGCGTCCTGGATTAGTACTTCATGGTGGCACGCCAGTGAAACTGCGCAAGGCGCATGTGGAAGATTTCCAGAATGAACAGGGAGCCCCATTCATGGTGCTTTCATTGAAGGCTGGCGGCACTGGACTTAACCTGACTGCCGCATCGCATGTGATCCATTTCGACCGCTGGTGGAACCCTGCAGTTGAAAATCAGGCAACGGATCGTGCTTACCGGATTGGGCAGAGAAAAAATGTGCTTGTACATAAATTTATCTGCCGAGGCACAATAGAAGAACGCATAGATGCCCTCCTAGAATCAAAGTTGGGATTATCCGAGGAGATTTTGAAAAGTGGCGTAGAAAAGCAATTCACAGAGCTAAACGACGACGAATTGCTAAAACTAGTCTCACTTGATCTAGCCACCGCAATGGGCGAGCAATGACGGCAATTACCTATGGCATGGCAAGGAGTTAGACATGGGCACGTTTTACTATGGTGGCTGGGCGCCGTACGTGTCGGTGGCGGACCGACGTCGTAAAGCCGAGCGCATGGCTAGTGAATTAAAGAGAAAAGGGCGGGCCTGCCAGCCAATAGTGATAGAAGGTCGTACCATTGCTCGCAGTTTCTGGGGGAAAAGGTGGTGCGATAACCTTGAAAGTTACAGTGATTATGCGAACCGATTACCCCGCGGACGAAGTTATGTGCGTCATGGTGCGGTGATCGATTTGCAAATCGAAGATGGGGAAATCCGTGCCCTCGTTTCCGGTACCGAACTGTACGAAGTCATGATCAACGTCGATCTTCTCCATGAGGATCGGTGGCAATCGATACGCACAAAATGTGCAGGAAAGATCGCTACCCTAATCGAGTTGTTGCAGGGGCGTTTTTCCGATGCGGTCATGACGGAAGTAACGCGCGCTGGCGAAGGGCTGTTCCCCGATCCGAGTCAAATCCGCTTTCGTTGTTCCTGCCCGGATTCGAGCATGATGTGTAAGCATGTGGCTGCGGTATTGTATGGCGTAGGCGCACGTCTTGATCTCCAACCAGAACTGCTATTCCGATTGCGACATATCGATCCAGAGACTTTGCTGCAGCAAGCAGGTAATTTTCCTATGATGCAGGAAAAAAGCACATCCCTTCAGCTGCCAGAGGAGGATTTGTCTACGTTGTTTGGTATCGAGCTGGACGCGGCTTCGATGCCATTTGTCCCACCGTCCTCGCCATCCGGCACCAAACAACCTATAGGCGAGCAAGGCGGTAGCAATGCCCGGCGATCGAAAAAAGCTACTGAGAAAAGCACAAATACGCCAATAGACTTAACGACCGTATCCGTTCGTCGAAGGCGCGAGAAGGACATTCGCGCCAATGAACTGGTCTCGCGCGGCATTCCTAGGCATATGATTCAGTATTGGCTTATTACCGGCGTATTATTACGCACAGTTGAGCGAGGCATCTATCACACTACCAAGCAAACCGAACTTCGAATTTCTCAATACCTGGCTCAACGTAAAAAATGAAAAGACGTGGAATAGTTAAAACTCGTCAAAATTGAAGTGGGTATAGAAAATTCATTCAATGGAAAAAATGACTCATGAATATCGATACTGATGCGTTTGACGACGTTGTACTGGCACTGCTATATCTGACGTTGCACGATCAAAACCGTGCATGGAAAAGTTTTGATTGGGATGTACTGAATCGTCTCCATGAACGCGGGCTGATCGATAGCCCGATTAACAAGGCAAAATCCCTTGTGCTGACCAACGAGGGTTTACTGGAATCGAAACGGCTCTTCGAACAGCACTTCATTATCAATAAGTGAACGACAGGCGCCGTATTGTCTATCCATACCCTCTGTGTAGTCCAAGCTTATCGACAGATTGCAATAATAAATTAGGATCCCATTGTGAGCGCCTTATCCAACGTGGTGCACCGTAAAAGAGCGGAGCCACATGCGTTCTGATCATATAGCGTAAGGCCGCCTCAATTTGTTTGGTTGCAGTGCTGGGAAAGGGAGAAAAACTTGATGTTGAAGATGTCGCAAAAGCAGCTGCCGAACGAATTCGCTGCTTTACCGTAGGGATGCCATGCAACGAGTTGATGATTTCATAGCATGGCATCACAAGCGGCAGTAACATCAATTCTTGATGCCGCCCGTTTTCACAATATCGGAGAATTTCTTGCGCTCGCTTTTTACGAATGCCTCAAACTCGGCGGTAGGCATGCCGCTGGGCTGAGCCCCTTGCTTTTCAAGCGACTCCCTCACTTCCGGCATATTCAGCACGGCTGCAAAATCTTTCTGTATTGTCTGAACAAGCTTGTCCGGTGTACCCGCAGGTACAAAGACTCCAAACCATTGATTCAGCTCGAACGCTCCTAATCCAGGCGTAGCGGCAATCGGTGGTACATTCGGTGCAGCCGCCGCAGCGGTTTTCGATGAGACAGCAAGTGCCTTCAGCGCTTTATTCTGCACATGAGGCAGGCCAGTCGGAAGACCAGCAAAGCCAACATCAACGTGACCTGCAAGCAAATCGGCAATGGAAGGTGCCACGCCTTTGTAAGGTACATGCATCATCTTCGTTCCGCTAAGCTGTTCCAGCAGAACGGCCGCTAAATGTTGTGGCGTACCGGGCCCTGACGATGCATAAGTTACTTTGCCAGGATTATTCTTGGCATACGCTACCAGCTCGGCGACGTTAGAGTAGGGCATTGCGGGATTCGTTACAAGAATGAAAGGAAGCCGTACAGCGAGGGTAACAGGCTTGAGGTCCGTCTCCGGGTTGTAGGTCATCTTGGGCATGATAAACTGATTGATTACCACTTCGGCTGTCGCCGACACCATGATGGTCAAGCCATCGGGGTCCGATCTGGCAACATGGCTAGCGCCGATCGAACCGCTTGCGCCGGGCTTGTTGTCGACAATAACTGGCACTTTCCATTTATCGGAAAGCTTTTGTCCAAGCAGACGGGCAACGGGGTCGACACCTCCGCCGGCCGGGTAGGGGACTACCAGTTTAACTGGTTTGTCAGGCCATGACTGCGCGTTCGCCATCGTCACGCTGCTAAATAACAGTACGCTGGTTGCGAGTAATTTTACTGCTTTCATCGGTGTCTCCAATATTAAGTTATAGTGCGCTACAAGTTGAATGATAAAGTGTTCAGTTTTTCAGCAATCCGTTGTGCAATTAGTGACGACACGCGTACGTTTGATTCCAGAGTCACACCGGCGATGTGTGGGGTAAGAAGAAGGTTGGGCGCATCAGCCAATGGCGATCCGGAGGCCAGAGGTTCGTGTTCGAACACGTCAACTGCTGCTGCGGCCAGCCGACCAGCCCGAAGTGCATTAGCCAGTGCAGTCTCGTCGACAATCCCGCCGCGTGCAGTATTGATCAGGACTGCAGTTTGCTTCATCAACGCTAACCTCTGTTCGTCAACCAGATTTGCGTTTTGAGTGGAGTAGGGGATATGAAGTGTTACCGCATCGGATTCCCGGAAAAGCGTATCTAGATCATCACAACGCCTGACGCCGCGCCAGATTGCGTGAGACGGGTCGAGCTTTGAGTCATATGCGATGACTTGCATTCCCACAGCCTGAGCCAGAGCGGACACGGTCTGTCCAATGGAGCCGAAACCGACTATGCCGATTGTCTTGCTTGCAGCTTCACGGCCCGAGGACAGTTGAGAGCGAGGCCAGTGTCCGGCTGCAACGTCCTGGCTGCTGAACAGGAACCCACGCATCAGCAACATTGCCACACTAACGACATATTCTGCGACCGCAGCCGCGTTCGCGCCGACCGCCGGGATGACGTCAATGCCCCGGCTCGTGCATTGAGGAACATCGATGTTTTCCAGGCCCACGCCGAGGCGGCCTACTGCGACCAGTTTCTGGCCGGCCTGCAATACCTCCTGATCGACTTGTGTCCGGTTTCTGACGATCAATGCATCGGCATCCTTGACCGCATCAAGCAATGCCGCCCGATCAATACCAAGTTCCGGTTCATACTGCACGATGAAGGATGGCCTAAGCATATCGACTGCTGCTTCATCCATGAACTCCGATATCACTATTTTCTTCATGAAAGCCTTGTCAATCTGGTGGGTGGGTACTACAACGGTTATCTAAAAATCATTGCTTGACGACGGATCTGCTTTTCGACTGAAAGATGCTCAGCGTCGGTGACTGCGACGAGTGACGCGATTGCATCTCCATCGGTCGTGAAAACACGTTCCGGACCGAGCGCGGTAATAAAACCGGACTTGCTCAACACATCCCAGATCTGTTTCTTAGGTGCCGAAACAAACAAGGCGATGCCTTCTGCATGCAAGGCCTGACGCAAGCCCTCCATTGCTTCGGCTCCTGTTGCATCAATGTCGTTGATTGAACCGAAACAGAGAAGGACGCGTCGTGTATCAGGATTGCCTCGGATACGCTCCATTACGAAGCGCTCGAGTTGGGCAGCGGTCAGGAAATTCAATGCCGAATCCATACGCACCGCCACCAGATCGGAGCCAAGTGGCGGGATTGCCAAACGAGCGCGGTCACGCAATGTCCTATCTTCGTGGCGGGAGACTTCGATGATGCGGGGGTGTGTTCTGCGATAGAGAAAAGCAACCATTGTAAGTCCCACGCCGGCTGCAATTCCCCAGTAAAGACGCGGTGTGGACAGTATCGTCACTGCGAAGGTGACGATCGCGATGACACCATCATCCCCGGATATGGACAAGAGTCGACGTAGTGCACGGAAATCCAGTAATGCAAAGACCGGTACGATGATCATCGCCGCCAGGACGGAGCGAGGCAGATAATAAAGATAATCTGTCAGGAAGAGCAGGCACAGGAAAACGCATACGGCAGAAAACAAGGTGGCCCAGGCACTGGTTGCGCCGGCGTATAAGTTGAGTGCCGAACGCGAGAATGAACCGCTCACTGGGAAGGCGCCGCAAAAGGCGCTGGTGATCTTCGCAAGTCCTTGGCCAATCAATTCCTGATTTTCGTTCCAGTCCTGTTTCTGCTTGCGTGCGAGTACCTTGCAACTCGACATGGCCTCCGTAAAGCTGATTAATGCGAGAATCACCGCTGCCGGCAATAGCGCCAGATGTTCTGCATAAGTAATACCTTCAGGCAGTGCCAGTGGGGGAAGGCCCGAAGGAACAGCGCCAACTACGCTTCCTCCATCACCAGCGTAGTCAAGGAGTGCGCTGACGGCTATGCCGCCAATCGTGACGAGTAGAATGCCTGGCCATCTCGGCAAATAACGCTTGAAACAAAGAAGCATGGCCAACGCAGCTACACCATAAAGGCTGGCCAACGGGGACCATGCGATCGCAGTCTTACCGGAAACTGTATCCCACAGACCACCGTGCATTTCGATTCCAACGAAGGCAGGCAATTGTGAAGCGATGATGATGACCGCTGCGGCATTGATAAATCCTGTCATCACAGGCATAGACACCAGATACGAAATCTTGCCTAGCTTGAATATCCCAAGAAGAAGCTGGATTACGCCTGAATACAGCGCAAGCCAGATAGCGAGGACGACCCATTCGCCGCTGCCTGGCTCGGCATGCGAAGACAGGGAACCGAATACCAGCAGGCTCGTCAAGGCAACAGGCCCCACTGCCAGCAATGCCGACGATCCCCACAGGATACCAACTATGCTGGGCAGCATTGCTGCGTAGAGTCCTGTCTGCGGAGGCATGCCAGCCAGCGTGGCGTAGGCAATGGCTTGTGGGATGAGCACCAAGCCTACACTGATGCCAGCCCAAGCGTCATCGCGTAGCGATGTCAACGTGGGCCGAGGCCAATTTAGGAATGGTAACAGGCGAGACAAGTTGGCAAAGGTCACTTGAAATCCGGGTATCTATCGACAAACCGACAACCACATCGAATTTCGCTGCGAATTGACGGTATCAGCCATTGATGGATGGCGAAAAATGCAGTCATACAGGAAGCTAGCTAGCCCGTTGATCGGGCTTTCATCTAGCTCTTAAACATACTGATGTGGTCGCCTGAATTGCGCTGCAGCCTGCAGGTCAGGTTCGATACCAAGGCCAGGCAGGTTCGATAACGTGACGACGCCGTCGGTAACTTTTGGAAGCGGGCAGGCCAGCACTTCCCTGAGCGGATTGGCGTTGGAGTCTACCTCGACGTAGCCCTCGCCACCTGCCGCGGCTTTCAGGTGCATCGAAGCCACGAGTCCCAGGCCTCCCCCAAGCCAATGCGGACAGAACATGCGGCTGCTTTCAATGACCTTGCGCGCAACCGGCAGGCAGGCGCTGAAACCTCCCCATTTTCCGAGATCGGGCTGGAATACGGCAAAAGCGCCGCTTGCGATCGCTTCATCAAACATAGCTTCCCCGCGCATGTTCTCTCCACCGGCTAGTGGGATCGGGGAGCCCTGTGCCAGAGCGATCCAGTCTTGTATCGCGTGATCAGCAGCAATAGGCTCTTCCAGCCATTGGAGATCAAATTCGGCGAGTTGACGGCTCATTTCGAGCGCAACTGCCGGCGTCCACGCCTGATTGGCATCGACCATGAGCGGTGTCTCAGTGCCCAGCAAGTCGCGCAACATTTTTAGATTGTGGATATCACGCTCCGCGCCGAAACCGACCTTGAGCTTGAATGCCCGGTGTCCAGCATCCCTTTGTGCCGCCGCAAGAACTTCGGGGGTCGTTGGGTTGAGTCCGGACGCGTATGTCCTTATTTGGGACGAGCCTCCCAACAACCGCCATAGTGGTTTACCGGTGCGCTTGCCGACCAAATCCCAGAGTGCAATGTCTGCACCCGCAATGGCTTGTGCCATGGTGCCCGGTTCTCCACTCTGAATCGCCAGAACACGCAAGCGACGGGTCAGTTCGGCAAACGGCTCGTTTGGGCTCGACCATTCACGTTCAAGCAGTATAGGGGCAATACAAGATTCAAGGACGCGGGCCCGGTGTTCGGCGCCAACGCTCGGAAAATTACACCAGATTTCGCCCCAACCCACGGCACCTTCATTGTCCTCGATGCGGACCAGAACAGCAGGCCGGTCGTACATGATGCCGAAGGAGGTCTGTACGGGAGTGTCAATCGGTGCCCGGAAAACCATGGCTTCGACTTTAGCTAAATGCAATGAAGGAGTATCAGGCAACGAAATCATTGAATGGGCTTTCCAATAAACTGTGTTTGTGAGCTATGTAAAACGGCAGAGAGAGCGGGTCAACCGAATAAGCGGCACCGCTACGGTTAGCGACCGGGTTTATGCGAGCCCTATGCCGGGATGATTGCGGTTTGGCTTAGCGGAAAAGATCGGTTTCAATCTGTATCGTCTGAGCCGGATACTGGATATGCGCGTAGTAAATCACCCGTCCATGTTCATCCAGAAGTGTTCGACAGACATCGGCGATCGGGTCGCCGACGCCGATGTTGAGATGCGATGCCGTCTCTTCATCAGAAATCGCGATCCGCATGACTTGTTTGCCAGCGGTGACTTGCTGCGGTTTCAGGGCGGCCAACGTTGAAATGACTGGCGCCTCGTCAAAGGCTTTGGGAGACTGCAAATACACATTCTTTTCCAGATAAATCTCGATCAGGCAATACGGCATATCCTTGTGATAGTGAACGCGCCGAATGCGGTGATAGGCGTCGGCGACTTCTCCAAAGTCGATGGCCGGTACAAGCGGATGGTCTGCCTGGTCTATGGCAAGCAGGCGTATTTTCAAACCCGCGACATTGGCGACCAGATCGTCAAAGTTGGTTGGCAGCTTGAACCAGCGCTCTTCCGACAGATCTTTGGCGACGAACGTGCCAAGGCCACGTGTGCGCCGGATAAGGCCTTGTTGTTCAAGCTGGTCAAGCGATGCGCGCAGCGTGATTCGCGATACCTGGAATTCGTTTTCCAGTTCGTCTAGGGTCGGGATCTGTTCGCCGACACGCCATTGCTGGTTCTGAATCCGTTGTCGCATTAACGCCGATACTTGCAGGTAAAGCGGCATACGGCTGTTTTGAAATACTGAAGTGTCTAAAGTCATAAAGTCATATTAATAAGCACTTTAGGCAAATGCAAGCACTTTTGAAGATCAACTTTTGTTACCTGAATGCAAGAAGTCCGCTGTGGACCAGAAGGAGCCTCATTCCTTCCTGCGGATTTTGGTGCTAGTCGGTCAAAGATGCTGGCTGTCGTTTAGGTGTTATTTGCGAACCTTGGTGCTGTCACGTAGCACCAGCTGGTAAGGCACAACATAGCTGCCTTGCTTTCGTACGTCTGGCTCTTCATTGCTAAGACTATCCAGAATAATTTGTGCCGCCTTTCGGCCAATCTCATAGCGATTTGGTTTGATGGTCGTAATCGATGGACTCAATCGGGCTGAGACTGGAAAGTCACCAAATCCGGCCACTGCGCATTCCGTTGGAATGGTAATTCGGCACAGGGAAGCATGGAGTACAGCGCCTGCCGCCATGAGGTCGTTGGTAAAGATAACGGCCTGTGGACTAGAGTTTCGACTGCCGAGGCGGCTCTCCTGAGCAATTCTCTCAATGGCTTGTGCGCCGGCATCGAACAAGTCCGTCACGGAAGATTCCACGACGTCTGGTATGAGCCCAGCTTTTTGCATTGTTGTCGCATAGCCGTGCGCTCGGCGTTGGGACCGGAAATCTTCTGGGTTATTGCTTGCAACGTAACGGATGCGTCTCAGTCCCTGGTTGAGAAAGTGGAGCGTCAAATCGCGGCCGGCTTCTTCATGGGAGAACCCAACTTGAGTGAAGCTACTCGCAGGGTCGAGGTCGCCCGTTTCAATAACAGGAATTTCCAAACTTTTTAAAAGCTTGATCGTCGAGGCCGTGTGGCTGCTGCCCGTAAGGACAATTGCGCCCGGCTTCCATCCGATAAAGGCACGGAGGGCAGTTTCTTCTTCAGCAATCGAATAGTTGGTACTGGCAAGCAATAGCTGGTAGCCAGACTTTTTCAATACATCGCTCAATCCTTGTACAGTTTCAGCGAAGACCGAGTTGGCAATACTGGGAATCAAAGCAGCAACAATCCTGCCCTGAGCAGAGGCCAAGCCGCCGGCCATTCGGTTGTGCACGTAATTGAGCTCGTCGATTGCTTTCTCGATGCGCTGCTTTCGAGCTGGAGAGACGAGATCAGGAGCGTTGAAATAGCGTGACACGGTGCTCGATCCAACGCCGGCAAGTGCCGCAACGTCATGAATCGTGTGAGACCCATGGCTCCTTCGCCGCTTTTCCCGTGTCGGTTCTTCCAAATCGCTCACTTTATTCTCGGTAATGACAAATCTGTCCCACAGCTTGTCTAGATATTGACAGCCCTAAGGACGAAGCATATCATGCGAAAAATTGAAGAGGCTACCAAATATTTTCTTCGCAACGAAAATGGTACCGGTGCCATAATGGAGATAGCCTGGACCTTGGGCTATGGATCGCAAAGGAAGAGTCAAGACGTTATCAATGCATTCTGCCAACAGATGGCTTCAAACGTTTTATCCAAAAAATGGCACCGGTGCCATTTTTAGTTAGGCACCCTATGAACTCAAAACCTGTTCTCCTTGTGCTAGCCCCTATTTCACAGGACTACCTTGTGCCCTTACAGCAGTGGTACACCATTGTTCACTTGGGACAGCTAGGAGACATGGATCGCTTCCTTGCCGAAGACGGTCCATTTGTCACAGCGTTGCTGACGAATGGTATTGTTGGAGTGCCCGGTCACCTGAAGGACCGGTTACCGTCGTTGGGCATTGTGGCCTGCAATGGCGTCGGTTATGACGGCATCGATCTCCAATGGGCAAAGAATAGAAATATCACGGTGACCAACACGCCGGAAGTCTTGTCAGGCGATGTCGCCGATCTTGCAATGGCACTGATGCTGGCAGTTTTCAGAAATATCCCCCGTGCGGATGCCTTCGTCCGTGAAGGAGCATGGCTCAACGGTAAGCTTCCGCTCGCACGCCGTCTTTGGGGGAGCAAGGTTGGGATTCTCGGTCTCGGTCGCATCGGCAATCTAATCGCCCAACGCTGCTATGCGTTCGATATGGCCATTGGCTACTATGCTCGCAACCAGCGCCCAGATTCTCCCCATCGCTACTTCAGCGTCCTTACTGAGCTTGCACAATGGTGCGATGTGCTTGTTGTTGCAACCCCAGGCGGACATGCAACAGCTTCCCTTGTATCAGCCCCCGTGCTTGAAGCGCTTGGATCCGGCGGTGTGCTGATCAACATCGCCCGTGGATCGGTCGTAGATGAACAGGCGCTGATCCATGCGCTTGAAACTGGACAAACTGGTGGAGCTGGGTTGGACGTCTTTGCACATGAACCGCATGTGCCTGAAACATTGCTTAACTTGCCGAATGTCGTACTGACCCCGCATATTGCAAGTGCCACAGTACAAACAAGGGCCGCCATGGCATCACTGGTGGTCGACAATCTGATTGCATATGCAGAGAAAAAGCCATTGCTGACCGCAGTTTCGGTTGACTAACGCAATCGGTAAAACATAAGGCAAGAGCCAGAACTAAATAAAGGAGACGTCATGAAGCAGGCAACTTATCGTTTGGCATCGCTTGCCATTGGAGTGGTGGTTAGCGCGCAGTGTGCTGTTGCATATGCACAGGAAGCAAAATTTCCGTCGAAGCCAATTTCCATCATTGTGCCGTACACCCCCGGTGGAGTCGCTGACACCTTTAGCAGAATGCTGGCGCAGGTTTTGAGCAAGCGTCTGGCCCAGCCAGTTATTGTCGAAAACAAGGCCGGCGCCAACGGTAACATCGGGTCTGTCTATGTGGCCAAGCAAGCCCCGGCAGATGGCTATGCCTTGCTTCTCGGATCGACAAGCACCCTGGCTATCAATCCTCATCTTTACAAGAATATGGGCTATGACCCATTGAAGGACCTGCAAGCGGTATCGTTGACACATCGAATGCCCAATGTACTGGTGGTGAACCCCGCCACGCCCTTCAAGGATGTCGCCAGCCTTGTCAGTACGCTTAAAGCCAAGCCGGGCGAGTACAGCTATGCATCGGCAGGAAACGGTAACACCATGCACATGGCCGCAGTGGAATTTACTAACGTGACCAAGACGTCGATGACGCATGTGCCCTATAAAGGTGGCCCGCAGGCAGTCAATGACGTGATGTCCGGTCTGGTACCGATGATGTTCCATAATCTGCCGGCGGTGGTGCCTTATACGAAATCCGGGCGGCTCAGGGCGGTGGCTATCGCTGACACCAAACGTTCGCCGCTGCTGCCAGATGTGCCAACCATGGCCGAAGCCGGTGTCCCGGGATTCACGTCGCTGGTATGGAACGGCATGTTCGTTCGTGCAGGCACACCGCCCGAAGTAGTTAATCTGCTGGCAAAGGAAATCCGCGAGGTCCTGACTTCTAAGGAATTCAGGACGCCCCTGGAGGCGCAAGGATTCGAAGTATTGTCTTCCACACCGGAGGAGGCGATGGACTTATTGCGCAAGGACTATGCCGCAATGGGCAGCCAGGTTGCTAAGGCAGGCATCAAGATCGACTAACACCTCTACTATCCACGTTACGTGAAGCAAATTATGAATCAGCCCATCAACAAACGACCGATTGAATCCTTGCGCAGTCAGCGCTGGTTTGCCAAGGACGATATCCGGGGCTTTGCGCATCGCCAGCGCATGCAGCAACAGGGCCTCAAACGTGAAGAATTCATGGGCAGACCCGTGATTGGCATTATCAATACCTGGAGCGAGCTCTCGCCGTGTCACGCCCATTTGCGTGACCGGGCCAACGCGATCAAACGCGGTATTCTCCAAGCCGGTGGCTATCCATTCGAACTTCCGGCAATGAGTCTAGGTGAAGTCATGGTCAAGCCCACGACAATGATTTACCGGAACTTCCTTGCAATGGAGACGGAGGAGCTACTGCGGAGCCTTCCGCTTGATGGGGCAGTGCTTCTGGGTGGGTGCGATAAGACGACACCCGGCCTGATCATGGGTGCCTTTTCGATGGATATCCCCGCGTTGTTTTGCCCGGCCGGTCCCATGCTGAGCGACCGCTACAAAGGACAGGCCGTCGGAGCCGGCACCCATACCAAGAAGTACTGGGAGGAATATGTGTCCGGCAATATTGGTCAACCTGAATGGATTCACCTTGAAGGGAAGATGACCCGCGCTCCCGGCACCTGCAACACCATGGGCACCGCCAGTACGATGACGGGAATCATTGAAGCAATGGGCTTGGCCTTGCCGGGATCCACCAGCATTCCTGCCATGGACGCCGGACACACGCGTATGGCGTGGACATGCGGACAGCGCATCGTCGATATGGTATGGGAGGACTGGAAGCCATCAAGATTCATCACCAAAGCATCAATCATGAACGGCGTGGCAGCATATATGGCGCTGGGCGGATCGACCAACGCGGCGGTTCACTTGCCGGCCATTGCCGGGCGTATGGGCTTATCGCTTGACCTTGACGAACTTGACGCAGTAGCACGTCACATTCCTGTGATCGCCAACCTGTTTCCCTCCGGTGATCGGTTGATGGAAGATTTTTATTACGCAGGTGGTATGCCAGCATTGCTCGGAAAGATTGCCGCCCATCTTGATCTTGACGCTCGCACGGTGACAGGACGGACCCTGCGCGAAGATCTTGAGGATGTAGTCTGCGAAGACGATGAAGTCATTCGTGATCTGCGCAATCCCCTGATCGGACATGGGGATGCCGGCGCAGCACTAGCCGTCTTACGTGGCAACCTGTGCCCAGACGGCGCGGTCATCAAGCCGTCTGCTGCCAGCCCACATTTGATGCGGCATACCGGTCGTGCGCTCGTATTTGATTCAAATACCGACATGCTGGCAATGATCAATGACCCAGAGCTGGATATTGATGAGAACACGGTGCTTGTCCTGAGAAACGGAGGGCCGATTGCAGCGCCTGGCATGCCCGAGTGGGGCAACCTTCCAATTCCCAAAAAGCTTCTGCAAAAGGGCGTTCGGGACCTCGTTCGTATTTCGGACAGCAGGATGAGCGGCACGCACTATGGAACCTGTGTACTGCATGTCGCGCCCGAAGCAGGGGTAGGTGGACCGCTGGCGCTGATACGCACTGGCGATCTGGTCGCGTTGGACGTACCCGCGCGTACTCTGAACATGCTGGTTTCCGAAGAAGAGCTAGTCAAACGAAAAGCAGCCTGGAAGCCGGCACCGATGCCCTACCAACGCGGATACACGAAGTTGTATCAGCAGCATGTCACGCAGGCAAATAAGGGATGCGATTTTGATTTCCTCGAAGGCAATGCCGAAACACTTGAGCCGCCGATTTTTTAATACGCTACTCACGACTACTTGACAGTGAATGACCATGACCCAACACCTCTCCTTAGATAATCCATTCCGTCAACAGCTAGCCCAAGGTAACGTGCCATTTGGGACTTGGTTGATGTCGGGGACGTCAAGCACGGCCGAAGCAATGGGCCATGCTGGTTTTGACTGGCTGCTGGTCGACCTCGAGCACGTGCCGATGGATGAGAAGGACGTACTGCATATTCTGCAGGCCATTGCCGGAACCCGCGCTAGCCCAGTAGTGCGTCTTGCCAGCAGTGATCTGGTCCGTGTGAAGAAGGCGTTGGACATGGGTGCGCAGACGCTGATGCACCCTTTTGTCAATACGCCGGACGAAGCAAGGCAGGTAATCGCATATTCCAAGTACCCGCCAGAAGGTATCCGTGGCTTCGCTGCGATGCATCGCGCCAGCGCATATGGAACCGTCAACAACTACGGTGGCAGGGCGAATGGTGGAGTCTTCAACATTATCCAGCTTGAAACTCCAGAGGCGGTGAGCAATCTTGAAGCTATCGCTGAAGTTCCGGGCGTCGATGCACTCTTCCTTGGGCCTGGCGACCTGTCTGCGGCGATGGGCCATATTGGAAACATCGCACATCCAGAAGTCCATGCTGTCATTACTGACGTGGCGGCACGTTGCAAGCGACTAGGAAAACCCTGCGGGATCGTTGGTCCTACCCCCGATTCGGTCAATGGCTTCATCAAACTCGGCTATGACTTTGTGGCCATCGCATCGGACATGGGAATGATGGTACGGCAAGCCAACGCATTTATCGAAGCGGTCAAGCCTCACCTTGCCAAAGGGTACAGCAGCACCGTGTACTAAACATCAGTAATTCAAATCACCTAGTTCGAAGACGTTAGTGGAGACATCGTTATGAAACATGGCCGTAGTAAGTTGGCAAGCGTTGTTGCGTTCGCCTTGGGTATCACCGCAATGGCATCCGCTGCACCCTCGTATGCACAGGAGTTTCCCACCAAGCCTATCACCGTGATCATCCCCTTTGGGCCTGGGGGAACTACCGATGTGATGATGCGGCTCATGCAGAAGTCATTGAGTGACGCGCTGGGCGTGCCAATCGTAGTTGAAAATCGCGCCGGCGCGAGCGGTGCCATCGGTATGGGGGCGGTAGCCCGCGCCAATCCCGATGGCTATACTCTGGGGATGACGGCGGTGGGACAGATCGCCACCATCCCGGCCATTCGTAAAACACCTTATACCCCTGATAGCTTTGATCACATCTGTTCGACCTATGATGTGCCGCTGATGATGCAGGTGCCAAAAGATTCTCAGTTCAAGACTTTCGGAGACATCATCAAGTTTGCCAAGGACAATCCTGGCAGCCTGACCTACGGCTCGTCGGGAGCCGGCACTGTACTGCACTTGTCGATGCTGATGCTGGCGGATCAGGCCAAGCTTGATATGCTGCACGTCCCGTACAAGAGCTCCGGCGATATGGTAGCGGGACTTATGGGTAAACAAATCATGGCCTTCACCGAAACGCCTACCATGTCAGCCAAGTACGGGCTGCGCGGTCTGGCACTCTTTTCCGAGAAACGGCTCAAGGAGTATCCGGATGTTCCTACCACTGCAGAGCTGGGCTACCCAACACGGGTTTCAGTCTGGGGTGGACTTGTAGCCCCACGCGGTCTTCCTGAGGCAGTACGTAAGAAACTTGAGGCGGCTTGCTTCAAGGCTGTCAATAATGATGAGTACAGAAGCAGGGCGGAAACGTATGATACGCCGCTGGTGTACAAGGATGCAGCGACATTCAAATCCTTTGCGAAGGCGGAGTTCGAGCGTTACTCGGAAATTGTAAAGAAGAACAACCTAAAAATTGACTAGGATTTGTTTGTTCAGTAACGATACGGAGAGTGGTAATAAAGTGACATCAGTACGCCAATATCGTATCAGCTTTACGCAGGCTTCCTGATGTCGATCTCTGCACACCTCATATACATGCTCTGTGTAGCGCTGGCAGCGTACACGCAGAGCATTACAGGGTTTGCCTTTGGCTTGGTGTTGCTAGGGCTAATTGGTGTAATGGAACTGGTGCCGCTAGCAGATGCGGCCAATGCTTCCAGCATCCTGGTGATTGTCAATGCACTGGTATATCTCAAGCATACGACACCACCGGTTCACTGGCCGGTTCTTCGACTTACATTGCCATCCAGTTTTATCGGCGTCTTTCTAGGCATCGCAATGCTAAGTTGGTTGAGCGGCAATTCACTGCAGCTATTGCGTGCGCTACTTGGCACGGCTATCGTGGTGTGTGCCTTCCTTCTTTTGTTTCAAGCCCAGGCGTTGAAGAGACGCTCATCATCAGGATCGTTTCTGCTTTATGGTGGCGTGTCTGGAGTAATGGGGGGCCTATTTGCCAGTTCTGGGCCTCCGATGGTCTATCACTTATACAGACAGCCTTTCGAGCCGGAAGTCATACGGCAGACGTTGCTTTTGATATTTGCTGCAAACGCGAGTCTTCGGCTGGTGACAGTCCTTTCCATTGGTGAGCTCTCAATTCAGGCATTGATTCTTGGAGCCGAAGCCATTCCTGTCGTGTTCATTGTGACGTGGTGGCAAGCAAAGTATCCGCTCAAGGTTAGTGCGCACGTGATTAAGCGCGTGGTGAGTACCTTACTGCTGATTGCTGGTACAGCATTGATCTGGTCGGCAGCAAAGCGGCTTTTGTTTCTGTAAGAATGCTTTCCACTTAGATACTTTGGCGATAATGTCTAAAATTCAGGTGGCGAATGGAATTCGATACGCCTCCGACCCGGTATTGAATATTTATCGTCAATGCTGGACTTGGATATGAATTTTTCGGCGACTGGGTCAGGATTGCCATATGCGGTCAGGCATGCATGAAAGTTTTTACCTCCCAGCGTGACTTTTTGCGGCAGTAAGCTGCATGCTATGGTGAGAGTTTATGGGAACTCTTCACCATATCTTTCCCGCTACTCTAGTTCAAATTCCTTTACCAGTTAATCCGATGACGTGCCTCTGTCTCTTGATGACGATCATCGTCTGAAGAATGGAGATACTTGCTTGTTGTCGCTATCGACTCGTGTCCCAAAGTATCCCGCACGAAGCAAAGATCGATCGCACCGTTTGCCATATGTGACCCGGCAGTGTGCCGCATCCAGTGAGCCGATGCTGCTTTTACCCGCGCAGTAGTTCCTTGGTACGAGGAGCCATAGGCTTGCAAGCGAAGGGCGGTGCTCTGAAAAACGCGCTTGACGATGCTGTGGACCGCTCCACGGGTCATGGGTCGGTGTTGTCCCCCGACGGGTAGAAGTAGTGGTGTAGCCTCGGCGTTGATCGGTAATGGCGGCAGCCCTCTATCGCCTCGGTACCTTGAGAGCTCGGCCAATAACTCCGTCGTGGCTGGAATGAGGCGGGTCTTGTCACCTTTGCCAACGACTTCCAGCCACCAACGCTTTTCGCCATGGCGGTCGGGACGACAGAAGAAGTCCCCCATGGTGTTATTGACGACTTCCGAAATCCGCAGCCCACATAAGTAGAGCAGGGTGAAAAGCCATCGGTTGCGGAAATAATGCTCCCGCTCCCGTTGGCTTTCCTTTGGCATAGCCTCAATCGTTTGCTTGACCTCATTCCATAGATCCTTATCCAGGTACCGGGTCATCCTTGGCGGCGTCTTGAATCGTCGTTTCCGAGACAGAGACAGGGGGTTGCCAGCAAGGTAGCCTGCATTGACCAGCCAGGAGAACATTGTGTTGAGGATGGTCATCGTCTGTCGCTGACTGGACGAGGAGAGGGGGCCGGCAAACGGGCGCCACTCGGCATGGGAACGAGCGAATCTACGCCCACTTCGCATTACCCAACGCTCAGTCGGCTGCGGATCAGCCAGGAAGTACTGATAGGCGAGCAGTTCTTCGTGGGTCAGCGACGACAATGGCTTTTTAAGCTGGAGCGTCGACCACAGCAGCAGGCGTTCGGCCTCCTTGCGGTAGTTGGCAAAGGTTGTTTTCGTATCCGCATAGCGCGTTAGCCATGCCTTGATCGCATCGATATCATTGTTTGCTGCGATGAGGGCGCGGTTTCCCGTTGCCCGATTTGTGCCACGGGAGCCATCGATTTCCGGAGGTATGAATAAAGTAGTGATATGGGCAGTAGGGGCGAAGATTTTAGATTTAGCTATGGACTGGGACATCGAGGAGGAGGCGGAGGACCGCGTTTTGGCAATCTGCCATTGTAAAAAGGCTATGAATACTGCCTTCATCGTCATTCCAGGCAGCTATGCTTGTTTCAATAAAAAATGTTTTTTATTTGAAATAAGCACATAGTCCGTATTCCAAAACGAAGGTAGTTCACTTTATTTACCGACGTAGTGGAACAACGATGCAATAAGTACAACAGAAGTTGCCTTGCTAGAGGCCCTTCCCGCAACATGTCTTACGTTTCGAGCTATGGACGCAGTCCAAGTCGGTAAGCGGTGCACCATACTGAGTCGGTTTGTGCGCGAAGGGGAATTTATGCTTCTTGGACACCGTGTCCACGTGTGGGTCGATTGCCCCTCCACGGAATATGACAGCCTGATTGAGGTAAGTGTCAGAACGCCACAAGCCGTATTTTGGCTGCTCACCGCTCTGCAATTCCACCATCTGACTACCCAGTAGTCCACTGAGATATGGCTTGCTTTACCCAATAAGGCACTTATTCTGCAGATCGAATATCCCCCCATTCATATGGTTCGGTATTCCGGGATGTCACTTATTTAGGTGTAGAGGCGTATTAGGTTCAGAAGCAGACTAATATCGTTCCACTCACATAAATAGAACAAGTTTTGCATAACTGTGCAATAAATGTAAGGATACGTTGCAATTTTACATCTAACTGAACAAAAACTTATAATGTGTAACATTTCATCAGGGAAATATGGCATTCTCCCATCTGCGCAATCGATAGCTACAAAGCTGGCCAGCTTGAAGCCAACAGCATATTTATAGGGGGATTCATGTTTTGCCGTAGAAATATTAAAAGCAGGAAGGCGATGGTTTTGGCACTAACTGCATTAGCCGGTACTGTACACGCTGAAGATTCGAAGAACAGTATGTTTTCGGTCAGCGGGTTCGGAACCGTCGGTGTGACCCATTCGTCCATTGACGATGGTGATTATGTCGCTAATCTTTCCCAACCTGCAGGAGCAGGCCGAAGCCACGACTGGGATCTCGGAGTAGACAGTAAGCTCGGCGTACAGATCGATGCCAAGTTTTCCGAGCAATTGACCGGTGTCGTGCAGGTCGTCGCAATGACTCGTTCCAATAATTCATTTTCGCCCCGTGTGGAATGGGCTAATCTCAAATATCGAGTTACGCCCGACCTCAGTCTCCGCGTCGGCCGGATTGCATTGGCAAGCTTTGTTGCATCAGAGGCTCGCTTGGTTGGATATGCCAATCCTTGGGTTCGTACACCGATTGAAACCTACAATATCAATTCCATTACCAATTCCGATGGTATCGATGCTTCGTACCGCAAGCGCGTTGGCGTAGCTAACAATACCTTGCAAGCGTGGTATGGAACAACGAAGGTAGATATCGTTGGCCAATCTGGCTCCATCACGAGCGGAGTCAAGGCAAAGAAACTGTACGGCGTTGCTGACACCGTCGAGGTGGGAGCACTGACAGTGCGGGGCGGTGTGACGCTCGCAGATTTCGAGATTCAAGCAGCGCCTGGCTTCTTGATAACGCCAAGATTCAAACTATTTAATATCGGCGCTGTGTACGATCCTGGAGTCTGGTTCGTTCAAAGCGAATTTTCAAAATCGGACTTCGAAAACGCTGCGCGTGCGCAGAAATCGTTTTACGTGACAGCTGGATATCGCTGGAATGCTTTCACACCTTATCTGACCTATTCGCAGGTTAAACCCGATGACAATCAAGCTCGTCTAACAACGCGCGATCAGAAGACCTATTCGGCTGGAGTCCGGTGGGACACGGCGAAAAATACCGCCATCAAATTGCAGTGGGACCGCGTAAATCTTGCAGACGGAAATGTGGGTTTCTTTACCAACGCGCGACCTGGACTTGCTGGGAAAAGTGGAAATGTAGTCACCCTGCTTGCCGATTTTGTTTTCTAATTGTGAAATTGCCATGGTCAAATTTAAGACATTTGTTGCAAGCGCCGTAATCGCTATCATGTCTGGCTGGTCGACGGCTGCACTCGCCGAAGTTGTTGTCGTGGTGTCGGCAAAGAATCCCGTTGCAAGTCTGACGACAGAACAGGCTGCTGATCTCTTCTTGGGGAAGTCGAATGTGCTACCTGGTGGTGGGCAGGCGGTAGCAGTGGATCAGCCGGAAAATTCAGCTGCCAGAGAAGAGTTCTACAGTAAGGCTACAGGCAAGAACAGTGCGCAGATAAAGGCATACTGGTCGAAACAAATCTTTAGCGGGAAAGGGCAGCCGCCTAAGGAAGTTGGAGACAGTAATGGCGTGAAGAGCTTTGTTGCCAGCAATCCTAACGCTATTGGTTATATCGATAGGGCATCGCTTGATGCTACTGTCAAACCTGTTCTAACGTTTAAATAGCAACCGGGACATGGATGGAGAACGTTCAGCGAACGATCTCCACTAGCCATATCTCGCTCTACATGAGCAGTCATTTGCATTTCATCTTAATTCCCACGCTGACGAGATTGTATTACCTTAAATAAAAACGGCATACCAGGGAGACATAGGAGTAATTCATGAAAGTCAAAAGACAAATATGGTCTTTACCAATTATATCGGCAGTCGTTTTCAGCCTTGGTTTGGCAGTATCAGCCTATTTCACAATAAGCGCTTTGAATACTATTAAGCAGACCGGCGAGGTTGACTATCCTGTACTGAGCGAGGCTGAATCGCTTCGTTCTGAAGTTCAAACGATTTCCGAAGAGTTGAAGAATGCAGTGCTTGAAGGCGATAAAAAGCGCCTCGATCAAGTCGACGAGCGTGCGGCCAAACTAAGCGAGCGATTCAAGTCGTTTTCCGCGATACCTGGACAGAAGTCACGCGGCGAGCGTGTTTCCAAGGAGTTTGACGAGTATTACGTGCAGGCCAAAGCAGCTGCACGGATCATGCTGGAAATCGAGAAAGGCGATGTCACTTCATCCATCGCGAAGATGCAGACGTCTTTCAATGTTCTTTCCGGCGACTTGGACGTAGTTCTCGCGGACAGCAAGATTCAGTTCAAAACCGGGATTGAATCAAGTCACAATAGTGTGCGTACAGTACTGGTGGTAAGTATTGCTGTTGCAGTAATTGTCATTACGCTGCTCGCGATCACTTCTTACTTTGTAATACACGCAATTTGGAAACAACTCGGCGGCGAACCGGAATATGCCCGCGAGATCGCGCAGGCCGTAGCATCGGGAGATCTGTCAATCAATATCGAGTTTGATCCGAAGCATAAAAACAGCTTACTTGCAGCTCTGGTAGAGATGAAGACACGACTGGAACGAATTGTTTCGGAAATAAAATACTCAGCCGAAGAAATTAAAGGTGCCTCTGGGGAGATTGCGAGCGGAAACTCGGACTTGTCAGCCCGTACCGAAATCCAGGCAAACAATCTTGGCAATGCAGCTCAATCGATGACGGAGTTGACCGCCGCTGTTCAAAAAAACGCAGAGAGCGCCCTGCATGCCAACAAACTCGCCGCTACGGCATCGACGGTAGCGACTCGAGGCGGCCAGGCAGTCAGTCAAGTCGTTGATACCATGAACGAAATCAGCTCGTCGGCGAAGAGAATTTCAGATATTACCAATGTGATTGACGGCATCGCATTTCAAACGAACATTCTGGCTCTAAATGCAGCGGTTGAAGCGGCCCGGGCTGGAGAGCAGGGACGTGGTTTCGCGGTCGTAGCCAGTGAAGTCCGCAATTTGGCCCAGCGTAGTGCGGGGGCGGCCAAAGAGATCAAAGAACTGATCGTCGAATCGGTAGACAAGGTCAACGCAGGAACTCATTTGGTTGCCGATGCCGGAAGAACGATGGAGGAAATAGTCGTGGCGGTCCGGAGTGTAACGCAACTTATCAGTGAAATCAGTTTTTCGAGTCAGGAACAAAGTTCAGGACTCGAAAATTTGAGCCGTAGTGTGAATGAAATGGATGATTCAACACAGCGAAATGCTGCAATGACGGAAGAAGCCACCGCGGCTGCGAAGTCACTCCAGCAGCAGGCGATGCAACTTAGCGATGCGGTCGGCGTTTTCAAATTGTCTGACGGAGCGGCTCCCGCAGTCGAAGGCCGGCCTTTGCTGAGCCTGTCTTGACGATCCTCGGCCGTGTTACATAGGGATCTCGTCAACCGAGGCAATCCATGCACTTTCCGCGCACTTAACCAGACCCTCGAAGCACCGAAGTGCTGCGGAAAGTTTGTCACCTGATGTTCAGACCATGAACATCAGGTGCTTTAGGTACGCCCATTCATACCCATTATTCCTAATCGCCTCGGCTGGTGACTCTGCGCCATTTTTCAAAGTGGTACGTGCATGAGTCACTAAATGTTTGTCCGCCGAATCAGCGGCAATCCTGTGTTGACCATTCCGCTACATCATGCGACCGACGGCTTCTGCGCGATCTGATGCTAACCGTGTCGTCAGCGTGAGCACCGTTCGTCATGACAGTCTCTTTGACTGAAGCCACTATCGTCGACATGGTGACTGCCAGCTCCGAAAATGGTCATCCGCGAAGTTGGCATGAGTGAGCCGCTAGCTAATCGTTAGCAAGCAATTTCCTTAGTTCGCTTCCTGTCTGACGCAACCCCAGTTGCTTTCGATGGAGTTTTTCTTCCATTGGAAGCCTTTCACCTTGATTGATACAGTCAATCAATCGGACGCTGATTTCTCCGCCTCTACCATGCAGTTCGACTGAAGGAAGGGAACCTCTCATTGCCGGCTCCCAATCGAAGCTGGCTTGATTTGACAAGAGGCGCTTCATGTCTTCATTAGTCGGAATACATCCTTCCATAAAGTGCGGGTCGCCATACACTTCATGGTCATAGGATGGTGGTCCGAGCTGCAGAAATGTTGTGGTGTTGGCAATTGGAATATAGGCGCATCTCATATCGAGCGACCAGACAACTGGTCCAAATAACGTGTTCTTACTCATTATCAGATCCTCTTTTTTTGACCAGATCGATTCGCCATGGTCGTCGTTGCTATAGCTTGACGGTGGCAACAACGACTTTGAAAAATTGGCAGCAGGTTTAGGCTGATTACGCATTTATCAATACGACTTTAGCTTTTGAATTGAAATCGGACGTTCTTCTACGCAAATGTAAAGTGCGAAACGGAATTCGAAAGTGTTTAATCGACACTTTATCGACATATTCATAGAAAGTGTACTGAAAACCAGGGTTAAATCAACGCTTCTGCACGTGAACAGTTTGATAGAATATGTCAATATGAAGACGTTTTCCATAACATTTTTTTACCCTGCGTCTAAATATTCAGGTTAGAATGCCAATCGGAATACAGAATTTGCTTCGCATACGACGTGTTCCTGCACACCAAGGAAGAATTTGTATATGGACGATGTGGAGACGTCGTTTCCTTGAGTTACTATAATGTCGAGACTGTATAAGGCATTGAAGCCAAGGAATCGCCGCCATCAAATGCACAATAATGGAGAGGGTGATGAAAAACAGGAGACTATGTGGCGTGTCAGGCTTTCCGCAAAGCATGATTGCAGCTGCAATTGCTATTGGCTGGACGACTGGTGCGAATGCGTTCGAATTCGAGACAGGTAACCCCGATTTGTCTATCCGTTGGGACAATACGGTTCGATACAATCTTGGCGTTCGCATGGAAGGCCAGGACTCGCGTATCTTGAACAACCCAGCCTATGACGAGTCGGATGCCAAGTTTGGCAAGCATGATATCGTCACAAACCGCCTAGATTTTCTAACCGAGCTTGACGCCAATTACCGTGGCAAGTTCGGTGCACGTCTCAGCGCTTCGGCCTGGTATGACCATGCCTATCGGGACAGGAGCGTCACATCACCCGCTCCGGGCGGGGTGCCAACCAGTTACTTCAACGATCGTTACAACTCCACGGTAAATCGTTATGTGCACGGACCGTCGGGTGAGCTTCTGGATGCTTTCCTCTGGACAAATTTCAACGCCGGGGATGTGCCGATCAACTTGAAGGTGGGTCGCCACACCAACATCTGGGGCGAAGGTCTTTTGCTCGGCCAGCATGCGATCTCCTATTCGCAATCGCCAGTGGACGGGGTGAAGGCTGTTACCAGCCCAGGCATTGAGACCAAGGAAGTATTTCTGCCGGTCGGTCAGATTTCTGCCAAGGCGCAGGTGACGGATAATTTGTCTGTGGCCGGTCAATATTTCTACGAATGGGAAAGCACCCGCGCTCCGCACAGCGGTACTTATTTGTCAGGTTCGGATACCACTTTCGAAGTGGACCGGCTAGGACTGGCCCGAAATTTTGCGGCCAACCGGCTTCCCTCAGTCAGACCAAAGGATCGCGGCAACTTTGGCATCAGCGCCAAATACAACCTCGAAGCCATCGAATCGACACTCGGTCTCTACTTCCGCAAGTTTGACGATTACACGCCGTGGACCGGCATCGAGTTCCGAGGAGCGACTGGCCCGTTCCGTTTTTCATATCCCAAGGATACCAAACTCATCGGCGTGAGCATCGCCCGTAATATCGGCGGTGTCAGTGTCGGCGCCGAGCTGTCCTATCGCAAGGACGCCCAGTTGCAGGCAACGAGCACAGGCGTAAGTCCGCTTGACAGCGAGGGACCGCGTGGCAATACCTGGCATGCCGTGCTCAACGGCGTTTATCTGTTGCCGTCCACACCAGTATGGGACACGGGTTCCCTCGTCGCTGAACTCGCGTACAGCCGTTTGGACAAGGTGACTTCGCATCCCGAGTTGTATAAAGCCGTCGGGTATAACTGCGTACGGACAGGCACCGGTTCCGGCGGCGTAGCGGCCGCGCCGGGAAGCAAGTGGGACGGATGCTCAACCAAGGATTTCCTTGGTGTGGCCATCAATTTCACACCGCAGTATCTGAACGTACTGCCGTCATGGAATCTTGATATTCCCATGACCCTGAATTACGGTCTGCATGGCAATGCGCCGACCGGCGGCGGAGGCTTTGAGAAAGCCCTGACCTGGTCGATTGGCGCACGCATGATTTACCGTCAGGATCATGAATTTTCTTTGCGCTACTCGGATTCCCGGGTAAGCACGATTTATAACGCCGCGGGTACAGCGGTGACTGGTGGAAATGCACTAGGGAGTGGAATCGGTGCAACCGACCGTGGTTGGCTCGTATTTACTTACAAGACGGGCTTCTGACGCCTTTGATATTGGAGACGTATCATGTTGAAAATCCATCCTTTTATGTTTGCTGCGCTGGCGTCCTTGTCGACGTCCGCACTCGCCGCCGTATCTGCCGAAGAAGCAAAGCAGCTTGGCACCACGCTCACGGAGTTCGGTGCCGTCAAAGCTGGCAACAAAGACGGAACCATTCCCGCCTATACCGGTGGCTTGACCAAGGCGCCGGCAGGCTACAAGGCCAACTCTGGCTTCTGGGTGAATCCTTTCAAGGATGAAAAGCCGCTCTTCCGTATCGATGCCAAAAATCTGGATCAGTACGCGGACAAGTTGACCGAGGGGCAGAAGCTTCTGATCAAGAAGCATCCGACCTATTACATCGATGTCTACCCGACACACCGGACAGTGGCCTACCCGGAAAAGGTACTGAAGGCGACGGCGCGCAATGCGACCACTTGCAAGACCTTGAAGGACAATCTAGCTGTTGACGAGGCTTGTCGTGGCGGCCTGCCGTTCCCGATCCCCAAGAACGGCTATGAAGTCATGTGGAACCAGCAGCTGGCCTACGCGGGTGAGACAGGTACGACTACCGAATCGTCCCGTTCCTGGGTGGTTGACTCCGGCGGCAAGGTGACGATGACGGCCGAGCAGTCCACGGTTCAGGAAAAGCCTTATTATCAGACCGGAGCCAGCGACCGCGACCCGCAGATGTATGCACGCAGCTATGCCGTGACGCGCGGGCCTTCGCGACGCGCAGGCGAAGGCAGCGGTCTGCTCGACTTCCTCGATCCGACAGAGAAACCTCGTAGGGCATGGAGCTATACGCCAGGCCAACGCCGCGTCAAGCTGGCGCCTGAATTTGCCTACGACACGCCTGTTTCCAGTCAGGGCGGCGTGACCTTGTACGACGAACTTTTCCTGTTCTCAGGCAAGATGGACCGCTTCGACTTCAAGCTGGTCGGCAAGAAGGAAATGTTCATTCCTTATAACGGCTACAAGTATTATTTTGAATGCAAGGAGGAGGAGCAGTTCAAGCCCGCGCATATCAATCCCGATTGCGAGCGTCACGAGCTTCATCGGGTATGGGTGGTCGAGGCCACACTGAAGCCGGGACAGCGCCATGTGTACAGCAAGCGCATCTACTACATCGACGAGGACGCGTACAACGCAGGCATGTTTGACGCATTCGATCAAAGCGGAAACCTATATCGTTCATCGTTCATCTCGTTCGTGCAACTGTATGACGTCAATGTGCCTTACGCGGTGAAGAATGCCGTTTATGATTTCAATAAAGGCATGTACGCATTACTGAACGACTCGCTGAGCCGCGGTTATCAGATTCCGAAGGAAATCAGGTCGGAACGTGACCAGAATGCTGAAGCCATCATGGCCCGTTCGAGCGCAAGGTAATTCGCTGCAACGATGCGAGCGCTTGTGCCAGCGGTCATCGGCACAAGCGTGTTCGCCTCGGCTCAGCATCAGGTTTCAAAACAACTCATAACAATAGTCACGACGGTGGCCGAGCAGGCAAGGAGCGTCGCGCCGGCCACAGGCCTGGTAACGCAATAGCAGGGGATCTGCCCTGTTAGTGACGGAAGATGGAATGCAGGAGACATGCAATGAAGACTTTATTCTTAATGTTAACGGCCATGCTGCCATTGCGCGCAACCGCCAAGGCTGGGCGCTACAGGCTAGTTGCCTGCCTGGCCGCGCCATGCATCGTCTCTGCCGCCGTCGCCGCCGCCGCCAGCAGCATGACCTCGGGTCAAAGCTTTAACGACCCGTTACTTACACCTGCCAGCACTTCATCCTTGGCGGAACGCACTCAATTGACAGGCATTGCGGCAGCCGGAAAGCGGCTCGTTGCAGTGGGACGGCGCGGCACCATTCTGATGTCAACCGACGAAGGGAAAAGCTGGACTCAAATTCCTAGTCCTGTAAGTGCAGATTTTACGGCCATTCGTTTCAGCGACGATGAACATGGATGGATCGTGGGACATGATGCGGTGGTATTGAAAACGTCGAACGGCGGCATGACATGGGAACGCAAGCTTGACGGCCGCGACGTGCTCAAGCTGGTTTCCGAAACTTACGACGCGCTTGCCCGGACCGGCGACGCTTCGATGGCCGCAATCGCAGAAGACGCGCGCCGCGCCGCCGCACAGTCGGCAACGCCAGGCGTGCTTCCGTATCCGTTCCTTGACGTCTGGTTCTCGAATAGCAGGGAAGGCTTCGTCGCCGGTGCGTTCGGCCTGCTGCTTCAGACCACCGATGGCGGTGAAACATGGAAGCCATGGATAGAGCGCACGGACAACGATCGCATGAACCACATCTATGCGATCAGCGGAACGCCGGAAAATCTTTACCTGGCCGGAGAGCAGGGGATGCTGCGCCGCTGGGATGGCACGAAGAACCGATTTGTCAAAGTCGATGGTCCATACGAGGGTTCCTACTTTGGCATGTATGCCCGCAAGGACCTGCTGGTTGTGCATGGCTTGCGCGGCAACGCCTACGTAAGCCGCGACGGAGGCAGCCAGTGGCAGAAGGTCAGTACCGGCGTGATGGCCAACATCGTTGCGGCGCTGCCGGGCGCTGGGCAGGATCTTCTGCTCGTTTCCCAAGCAGGCCATGTTCTGGTTGCGGCTGACGGTGCTACGACGGTAAAGGACCTCAAGGCCAAGCGCACCGGCGAAATCTACGGCGCGGTGGCAGCCGGACCGAGAACGATCGTCACGACAGGCTTCAACGGCGTCCACACATTGGCTGTTCCTTCGTTTTAAACGATGCCTGACTGCCGCCAAGTATCATTAAAGAGAGATTCATATGGCTAGCCACAGCGACCGTATCAACATGCCAGTTATTCGCGAAGTGCGCGATTTCGACCGCAGCTCGGGGTCATGGCTGGAGCGATTCATTTTCAATAATCGCGTCATCATCTTGCTGGCTTGCCTGCTTGCTACGCTGGTGCTCGGCTATTTTGCAAGCCGCCTGGAAGTCAATGCCAACTTTGAGCGCATGATTCCGGTCGACAGCCCCTACATCAAGAATTACCTGGCCTACAAAAAAGAGTTGCCCGGACTGGGCAACAGCATCCGCATCGTTGTCGAAAACAAGTCCGGGGATATCTATGACCCTGAGTATCTGGAAACCCTGCGCAAGGTCAACGATACTTTGTATCTGGTGCCCGGCGTCGACCGTTCCTGGATGAAGTCACTATGGATGCCCATCGTGCGCTGGAAGGAAATCACCGAGGATGGCTTGAACGGCGGGGCGGTCATGCCTTCGGATTACAGCGGCAGCCGTGAGTCGATCGAGAAGCTGCGCAACAATATTGCACGCGCGGGCATCATTGGATCACTTGTCGCAAGAGACATGAAGTCTTCCATGATTGTCGTTCCGCTGCTGGATACCAATCCGCAGACTGGGAAGGCGCTGAGTTACAGCGAATTTTCAGAGGCGCTGGAAACCAAGATCCGCTCGCATGAAAGCGAGAAGGTCGGTATTCACATCGTCGGTTTCGGCAAACTGGTCGGGGACCTGATCGCCGGTTTGCGCGAAGTACTCAAATTTTTTGCTGCATCGGTTGTCATTGCCGGCGTGTTCATCTATTTCTACACACGCTGCCTGCGCAGCACATTGCTGCTTGTTTCCGTTTCGATTGCCGGCGTAATCTGGCTGCTTGGCCTGATGCAGCTGCTTGGCTATGAACTCGATCCCTATTCGACGCTGGTGCCGTTCCTGATTTTTGCGATCGGCTTGTCGCATGGCGCACAGAAAATGAACGGCATCCTGCAGGATATCGGGCGCGGGACGCATCGATACGTTGCGGCGCGTTACACCTTCCGCAGGCTGTTCATGGCCGGGCTGACGGCGCTGTTGACCAATATCGTCGGATTCGCCGTGCTCGTCATCATCGATATCCCCGTGATCCGGGATCTTGCAGTCACCACCAGCATTGGGATCAGCGTCCTGATCTTTACCAAGCTGATCCTGATCCCGGTGACCTTGTCTTATATAGGTGTCAGCGCCAATGCCGCGCAGCGTGCGGTCGCCGCCGAAGAGCGGGTCGTTGCCGGTTCCGGTCTGCTCGACAGGATATGGCAGGGTCTCGACTACCTGACCCATCGCCGCTGGGCACTGGCCGCAATCCTGGTTGGCGTGCTGGTCACGATCCTCAGCTCCGTTGTGATGACGCATCTGAAGATCGGCGATCTCGACGCGGGAGCGCCCGAATTGCGCGCCACCTCCCGCTATAACCGCGACAATACCTATGTCACTCGGCATTATGATCTTTCGAGCGACCAGTTCGTGGTCATCATGAAGACCGCCGACGAGGGCTGCCGCCTGTACCCGGCGCTGCAAAAGATGGACAGCTTGTCAACCATCCTGCGCCAGACACCTGGCGTGCAGACCACGGCGTCTCTGGCCAGCATGGTGCCGTTCGTCACCTCGGGGCTGTTTGAAGGCAATGGCAAATGGATGACTATCAGTCGAAATCAGGACATCATCAACACTTCGGTATCATCAGCGCTCGTAGCTTCTCCGGACTTGACCAATCTGAAATGTTCGGTCACGCCGATGATTGCCTACCTGGCCGATCACAAGGCCGACACACTGAGCCGCGTGCTGAACGTGACCGAGAAATTCGCCAAGGAAAACAATACGTCGACGGGTGCGGAGCAACCCATACAGTTCCTGCTTGCCGCGGGCAGTGCCGGCATCGAGGCTGCAACCAACATTGAAGTACAAAAAGGTATCGTGACCATGTACCTGGCAGTCTACGGTGCCACCGCACTGCTATGCCTGCTGACCTTCCGCAGCATCCTTGCTACGGTGGTCGCCATGATTCCATTGCTGATGACAACCATCATATGCAAGGCACTGATGGTATGGCTCGGCATCGGGTTGAAGGTGGCAACCCTGCCCGTAATCGCCGTGGGCGTTGGCGTCGGCGTCGACTATGCGTTGTATTTGCTGAGTGTTCAACTGGTCATGCAGCGGCGAGGTGAAAGCCTGACCACTGCTTACCGTCGTTCATTGCAATTCACCGGGAAGGTCGTGGCGCTGGTCGGCCTTACCATGGCAGCCGGGGTGATTACCTGGGCGTGGTCGCCGATCAAGTTCCAGGCAGACATGGGCATTCTGTTGAGTTTCATGTTCCTGTGGAACATGGTTGGCGCGTTGATCCTCATCCCGGCGCTGTCTCATTTTCTACTCAATCCGAAAAGCAAGGGAACCGGCGCGACGATCACCAGGCTGGCTCCGGTGCCGCCATCCCAGGAGCCGGCTGCAAAAGTGGCGCACATGTAATCGTATTGCCGTATTGCGCAACCATAGCGCCTGAGAGATTTATGCCGAAGACCAATATGCTGCCACGGGCGCGGCAGGTCGCTGGCACGCCTGAAATTTGTAAAACGTTTGTTAAAGCATGAATGTGCAGTCTACCAAGTGGAGAAAATATGTTTGAACTGCTGATGTCAGCCGACATGATGGTCTCGGATCCTGACGGGATGACCGAATTGCTGGTGAATAAGCTGGGTATTCACAAACACGAGCGCTGGCGCCAGGCTTTTGATCATCACCCTTACATTGCTCATTTCCTGCGCGTGCACAAGTCCCTTGCCGTATCACCGACCAGGGTGGAGCCGCAGGGGCACCTTGACCGGCCCAACCTCGGCGATCCGATGTTTCACGAGTTCCTGCAAAGCCTTGAAGCTTATCAGGGCAAGCATCGTCCTTTATTGACACATTCAATCGTGCTTGCCATGCACGGTCCGAAATTCGATAAATTCGTCGAAAAACTGATGCGCCGCCGCCTGCCGTTCCGGATGGCCCAGCGGACACCGGAAATGCCCTTCGATCGTTTATGGATCGGTGCTACCCCGGAGAACCCGCGTTACCAGCCATCGGTGGACGGAGGCCTGTGCATTGAAGTCATGCCGACGGAACCGCTGCAGATGCCCGCAGAGACATATGCGGAGACACCGGCGCAGCCGCGCGATGTGAAACCGGGAGACATGGTGCGCGTGACGGCGCGCGGCTTCCTGGTACGCGATCTTGACGATACCCTGACCAAGGTATCGAATAACCTCGACTGGGAACCGGAGGGCGCGGTAGAAACATTGAATCGGGAAGGGTACCGACGCGCACGCATGGGATTCACCGTGCGCAACAGCGCAACGCTGGATGTAATCGAGGCAACCAGGTGGGATAGCGATGCCGGGCTGTATCTCAACAACTGGGGACCGGGCCCGTATTACATCCGAATCGGTGTGCACGGCTTGAAGGCAAAAGCGGAAGACCTCCGTGCGCGGGGTACAAAGTTCACCTGGGTGGAAGAGTCGGAAGCCGTCGGTGGAAAATCGCTGATTCGCGTCGATCCTTCAGAGCTGCGCGGTCAGATTTTCGAGTTTGAAGAATGCTGAGCCACGCCGCACTTCCTTCCGATGAATGCCCTCAGGTGAAATCCATGGAAACGATCAGCATCAATCCTTCTGTTCATATCGAGGTCGACGGCAAGATCGGCTGGATCGTCCTCAACCGTCCGGCGCAACTGAACGCGATCAACGATGAGATCCGCATTGGAGTTCCAAGAGCGCTTGAGCAACTTGATTCCAATGAGAACATCCGGGTCATCATATTCCGTGGAGAAGGGACGCGCGGCTTCTGCGCCGGTGCCGACATCAAGGAAAAGCGCGGTTCGGAATCGTCGATCGAGGTGCGCCAGCGTATGGAAAAAAGACGCTGGATCGAGGCGCTCGATGGTGTCGGCAAACCGATCATCGCCGCGATACATGGCTATTGCATGGGTGGAGGCATGGAACTCGTGCTTGCCTGCGATATCCGTTTCGCCGCGCCGGACGCCGTTTTTTCATTGCCGGAGACCGGTCTCGGGCTGATTCCGGGCGGCGGCGGCACGCAGCGTCTGTCACGCGTTATCGGGCCTGGCCGCGCGCTCGACCTGCTCCTGACCGGCGACCGCGTACGTGCCGACGAAGCCAAGGCGATCGGTCTGGTGACACGAGTTTCATCGGCGTCCGAATCCTTGCTGCAGGAAGTGCGGGAACTGGCACACAGGATCGCCGCCAAGCCGCCTGCCGCGACGATCTATGTCAAGCGAGCGGCGCGAGATGCGCTTGAACTGGAGCTGAAGAGTGGCCTGGATCTTGAACTGAATCTCTTCGCATTGCTTGCACCCACCAAGGATGTCAAGGAAGCGGCGCTGGCATTCAGTGAAAAGCGTGAACCCAACTTCACGGGCAGTTAAGGAGACAGAATGAAAGCAGGAAAATTGGAGGGGCAGGTCGCTGTGATCACTGGTGCCGGCGGCGGACTGGGCGCGGAATGCGCGCGCGTGCTTGCATCGCACGGTGCTGCGGTAGCCGTGGTCGATATCGACCTTGCCGGTGCCGAAGCGGTAGCGACGGAAATCAATGATCAGGGCGGACAGGCGCTGCCCTTGCGAACCGATGTTTCATCCGAAGAGCAGGTCAAGTCGATGGTCGCGGCGGTAGTGGAGCGTTTCGGGCGCATCGACGTGCTGTACAACAACGCGGCCATCTTGAGCAAGGAGCAGCGCGCAGGAGATCGGGATGTATGCAACATGGACGTCGATGCCTGGGACCGTGCGATGGCAGTCAATCTGCGAGGCGCCATGCTGTGTTCGAAACATGTCATTCCGGTGATGCTCAGGAATAATCGAGGCTCGGTGATGTTCGCCACCTCAGGACTCGGCGCACAGGGGGATCTGACGTTGAGCGCCTATGCGGCATCGAAAGCCGGCGTATCCATGCTCAGCAAATCGGTCGCCGCCCAGTACGGCAAGCAGGGAATCCGCTCCAACGCAATCCAGATCGGCTTGGTTCTCGGCGAAAATGCCGTGCATACCATGCCTGAAGAAATCAAGAACATCCTTCTTGACAATCACTTGACCCCGGCGCTGGGGACACCGCGACAGCTCGCCGATATCGTCGCCTTCCTGGCCAGCGACGAGTCATCGTTCATCACCGGACATACGCTCGCAGCCGACGGCGGCTTTTCCAGTCATACGCCTTCGATGGCAGCGATGCGCGCCTATTTCGAGAAAGTGGGATCGAACAAGCTTTGATGCCCGGCTTCGGTCACTGCGAGAGCTTGCCATGCGCAGCTTGCAATGACCGTTCGCCCATTTTTGATCGCTTGTCGGCTTGTCGGGTTCGCCCCAGCCGGCCATGGAGACTGTAACGTGCAATCCGCCCCATCTTCTGCCTCATCCCCAGCAGAGAAGACCTCTGCCGTCGCGCTCGATCTGACCGAGTTCAAGATCGGATGGCAGGCATTGCTCGTCGCGGTCGTCGGCGTGGCCACCAGCGTCAATGCGACCCTGCTCTACGGGTTCAGCTCCATGGTGGTTCCCCTTGAAAAAGCCTTCGGCTGGAGCCGCGGGGAGCTGCAGCCGGCAATCACCTTTCTTTTCCTAGGGGCCATCGTTTCCTCACAAGTGGTTGGATGGCTGAATAACCGTTACGGCTTGCGCAAGGTCACGCTCGCGTCGCTTGTTGCGCTTTCCTGCGGCTTTTTCCTGCTGACTCAAATCCGCGGCTCGGTATGGTCGCTCTACATTGGCTTCATGCTGATTGCATGGGCCGGGCTCGGTACATTACAGGTGACATGGACCCACCTGGTCAATTTGTGGTTTGAGCGAAACCGCGGACTTGCGCTGGCATTGATCCTTTCGGGTACCGGTATCGCCGCCATTATCATGCCGCCTCTGGTGACATGGGTCATTGAACGATGGAGCTGGAAGGCCGGCTTCGTGGTCATGGGCATGATGTCTGGTCTGATCACGATTCCGTTGGTGTATTTCTGGATGCGAGAAGTAAACGGTACTCGTGCGGCGACCGACAAAGGCGCGTCCGTGCTGTCAGGCTATACCTTTAGGGAAGGATTGCGATCCTGGAAGTTTTGGGTATGCAATATCGCCTTGACTCTCGTGGTTTCCGCCATTCTCGGTATTGTCACCAACGGCATCCCCATCCTTCGCGATCGCGGCATGTCGGCGGCCGAGGCCAGCCAGATCTTCAGCAGTTTCGGCATATCGCTTATTCTTGGACGGGTTGTTGTCGGTTATCTGGTGGACCGTCTCTGGGCGCCGGGGGTTGCCGCAGTGGCGCTGGCCTTGCCTGCGCTAGGTTGTGTGCTGCTGGGATCGGCAGGTTCGAACGTACCGCTGCTCGTGCTGGCGACGTTGCTGATCGGTGTCGGTGCCGGAGCGGAGTTCGACCTTGCCGCCTATCTGGTATCCAGGTATTTTGGCCTGCGCGAATACGGCCGCCTGTTCGGGCTCCATCTCGGGATGATCACAGCGGGCTCCGCCGCGTCTCCGTTGCTGTTCGGCGCCATGTTCAAGGTGACCGGCTCCTATATTGCCTTGCTGAGCTACTGCACTGCCTGCTTTGCAATCGGACCGATCCTGCTGTTATGCCTTGGTCGTTATCCCAAATTCAAATAGTTCTACCGGCATTCGCCGCGCAATCAGTGCAAATCAGTACGAGGAAATTTCATGTCGATCGAGTCAGTAGTTATCGTCGGAGCCGGACAGGCTGGCTACCAGGTTGCCGCATCGCTGCGCCAGGAGGGCTTTCAGGGAGGAATCACGCTTATTGGCGACGAACCCGGCTTGCCGTATCAGCGCCCACCTTTATCCAAGGCTTACCTGTTAGGCAATATCGGGATCAACAATCTTCGCTTTCGCCCCGCAGAGTACTTCGGTGAACAGCGAATCAACCTGCTCAACGATTCGGTGACGGCCATCGACCGCACGAATCGGCGCGTAACTCTGGCAACGGGCAAGGCGATCGACTATGACCATCTCGTTCTTGCTTGCGGCTCGCACTACCGCGTGTTGCCGGTGCCTGGCGCGGAACTCGACGTCGTCTTTGGATTGAAGACACTTGCGGATGCGGATGCGCTGGCGCCGCGAGTCAAGGAGGTCCGCAATGTGGTGGTAGTCGGCGCTGGCTTCATCGGTCTTGAATTCGCCGCTGTCGCATCCTCGCTCGGTGCATCGGTGCACGTGCTGGAACTGGGCGACCGTCCAATGGCGCGTGCGGTTTCAGTGGAAATGTCGCAGGCATTCCGTCAGGCCCACGAAGGATGGGGCGTGCATCTGGACTTTCGCCAGGGATTGGCGAAGATCGAGGGAAAGGATGGCAAGGTCAGCGGCATCGAAACAACCGACGGACGCAAGTTGCCTGCTGATCTCGTGGTATTCGGCATCGGTGTCATACCCAACGTCAGGCTTGCAGCCGAAGCGGGGCTCGACATTGACAACGGCATCAAGGTCGATGCCAACCTGCTCACGCTTGATCCGGCGATATCCGCAATCGGCGATGCGGCCTCGTTTCCCAGCCACTACGTCGATCGGCATATCCGGCTCGAGTCGGTGCAGAACGCCGTCGACCAGGCGCGCAATGTTGCAGCACGGCTGGTTGGAAAGGTCGCGCCCTATACCGCGCTGCCCTGGTTCTGGACCGATCAGCGCGATCTGAAGCTGCAGATCGTCGGGCTGCACGACGGCTATGATTCAACGGTAGTGCTTGGATCTGTCGAAAGCAGGCAGATGTCGGTGCTGTGCTTTCGCCGCAGCCAGCTGGTGGCGGTTGAAACCCTGAACCGGCCTGCCGACCACATGGCTGCCCGTCGCATTCTTGCGCGGGCGCCCATGTTGACCCCGCAGGAAGCCGGCGCACCGGGATTCGATCTGAAGGCCTGGGAACAGGCCAACCGGTAGACTGCATCCGGCGCTCCTGCCGACACCTCCGCACCTCGCAGGGCGGGGCATGACATTTTCACCCCGGACCCAAGATGCCCCTCAATTCCTCCCGGCGCGACGCCGTCGCGTCTTCTTCGACCGCTGGCATCAGTGCCAACGCGCTGGCCTGGACGCTCGCCGGCCTGACCATGCTGGCGCCATTCTGCGTGGACGCCTATCTACCCGCATTCGCCAGCATCGGACAATCTCTCAAGGCCAGCCCGGAACAGGTTCAGCATAGCCTGACGTTCTACATGCTCGCGTTTGCGGGAATGTTGCTATGGCACGGCGCCTTGTCCGATGCTTATGGCAGACGCCGCATCGTGATTGCTTCTCTGAGCGTGTTTGCCGTTGCCACGCTGGGCTGTGCTTTTGCGCAGGATATCGAACAGCTGTGGTGCTTCCGCGTGTTGCAGGGCTTGTCTGCAGGCGCCGGCGTGGTGGTTGGCAGGGCGGTGATTCGCGATGTCTACTCCGACACTCAGGCTGCGCGCGTCATGTCGCTGGTCACGATGATGTTTTCCGTTGCGCCGGCAATTGCTCCCATCCTGGGGGGATGGATCGTCAAGCTGTTTGATTGGCGCGCGGTATTCATTTTCGTATTTCTTTATGCGAGTCTGCTGCTGGCCTATTGCGGCAAGCGCCTTCCCGAGACACTGAAAGCCGGGGAGCGCCAGCCGTTCCGACCCGGCTTTCTTCTCAAGAGCTATATCGCTGTTTTCCGGTCGCCGCTATTTCAGCTTAAAGCGGGCGCCGTGGCATTCAATTTCGCCGGACTGTTTCTTTATGTCGCAGCATCCCCGGTGTTCATTACCCGGCACCTTGGTTTGGGTGAAGATCAGTTCGTCTGGCAATTCGGTCCGTCAGTCGCCGGAATGTTCCTCGGCTCCCTGTTAGCCAATCGCCTGGCGGGCAGGGTAAGGGTGCCGGCACAGGTCGCCATGGGCTACGGATTCATGCTGGGGGCCGGACTGGCCAACATTGCTTATCATGCGTACTTTCCTCCCGCACTGCCGTGGTCCATCATGCCCTTGTTTTTTTATACCTTGGGCATGGCGGCGGTTTCTCCCGGAGCGACGCTCCTGGTGCTGGATTTGTTTCCGGCAGCAAGGGGTCTGGTGGCGTCTTGCCAGACCTTTACGCTCACCATGCTCGCGACCCTGGTTTCGGCGTTTCTGGTTCCGTACCTGTCGGAATCGGTACTGTGGCTGGCGATAGGCCAGTCGGGGCTTGCCCTGACGGGGCTTGCACTCTGGTGTGGCGCGCGCGCCTGGCGGCGCCACCTGACCGAACAGCCATCCGGCGCCTGAGCCGGATGGCCAAGGGGACCGGATCAGTCCCTGACCAGCAGCAGGCTGCCGCCGAGCGGTCCGCCACCGGCTGCGGCCACCGCAACCTGGTGCGGAGCTATTTGCCGTTCGCCGGCACGTCCCCACAACTGCAGGCAGGCTTCATGCACATAGCCAAGTCCATGTGTGCGGCCGCCGGACAGTTGGCCGCCATTCGTGTTCAGCGGCATTTCCCCCTCTCTTGCGATGCGCTGCCCGCCTTCAACGAAACGACCGCTTTCGCCGCGCGGGCACAGGCCCAGTGCTTCCAGCCAGATCATCGTCAGGATGGAAAACCCGTCATAGAGCTGGGCTGAACCGATGTCTGCCGGCGTCAGATCGGTGCGGGACCACATCATGCGAGCCACATCAAAGGTCGCCATCTCCGTCAGCGATATCTGGTCCCAGGACCAAGCCTGATTGAGTGCCGCGCCGATGGCCTCGATGCGTATCGGTGGATTCGGGCCGTCCTTGGCCGCATCCGCTCTCGACAGCACGATGGCAGTCGACGCGTCGCAATGCACGTCGCAGTCGAGCATGCGCAAGGGTGTGGAAATCATGCGCGAGGCGAAATAGTCGTCCAGCGTCAGCGGCGTGCGATACACCGCCTTCGGGTTGAGCGCGGCATTGCGGCGTCCGTTGATTGCAATCTGTGCCAGCTGCTCGGGCGTCGTGCCGTATTCGTGGAAATGGCGCTGTGCGTAGAGGGCCATCAGATTGACCCCGGAATGCACATTGAATGGTGTGTACCACTGCCAGAAGTAGCTGGTGTCCCGACCCACCGTCTTGTTGCTGAGCGCTCCCGCAGCCTTGTTTCTGGCGCGTCCGGACGATTCGGTGATCGTGCGGAAGACCAGGACATGGCGGCACAACCCAGTCGCAATGGCCATGGCGCCGTTGATGATTCCCGTCAGCGGGCCCGGGCCTTCATAGCCGCCGCCAAACCAGTTCACATTCAGGCCAAGAACGCTTTTCAGCGCGCTTGGACCGACCGGCGAGAAGCTGTCCCCATTGTTGTTGTCCCCCGGCCAGCAAGCGACTCCATCAATATCTTCCCGGGTAAGTCCGGCGTCGGCAATTGCCTCCAGGCAGGCGTCCACGGTCAGGCGCATCGCCGATTTCGAGGAAGGGCGCCCTACCTCGGACTGGCCGATGCCGGTGATGGCTACGTCCTTTTCAAATAGACGGTCGAACATCATGCGATCCTTTCGAACAATGGCAGCCAGATATCCTCGACCTGACTGAAGCTCACGCGTACCGGCATATCGATGGCCACGTCTTCAGGTTGGCATCCGATGACGTTGCTGACGAAATGCAGTCCCTCCTGATCATCAAGCTCAATGATCGCCACCACATAAGGCACATCCAAGCCTGGCACCCATTGCTGATGATTGATGGTGAAGCTGAGTACCTTGCCCTTGCCTGACACCGGCCTAGGGCCGACATCAAGGCTCGCACAGCGCGGGCATATGGGGGCGGGCGGGTGGAAGTATCTGGCACAGGGCGTGCAGTGATGGATCATTAGCTTGCCGTGCTGTCCGCCTTGCCAGAATGGCGCAGTGTCGGGATTTAATGCAGGAAGTTTCCTGCTCATGATTTCACCCTTTGTTTCAATTGATCAGATTCTTTATTGTAGTGTACTATTAGAACACAAAACAAAAAAGTGTCTCACAAAGAGCGCTTCAATCAGGGCTGGTTGATTACTTTCTCGCAAGCTGATGCCAGCGACTAAAACACATTACAGGTTGATATGTCCGCACAACTTAATGGTAAGAATATTGTCGTCACCGGGGGCTTCGGCATTCTCGGTCGCGCGGTAGGCGCCGTGCTTGCCGAACGCGGCGCCCGCGTGGCTCTCGTCGATAGCGCGCCAGTACCTGCAGATCTGGACGACCTAAAGGAATTTCTGGCACTGGGCGGAGTGGACCTCACCGATCGCGTGGCGGCATCGGATTGCTTCAACAAGCGGATGCCTGGGTGGTCTGGAGTGGACGGTCTCGTCAATGTCGCCGGCGGCTTCGAGTGGGAAACCGTGGAGAGCGGCAGCATCGAGACTTGGGATCGCCTTTATGCAATGAACCTTCGTACGGCTGTCATCAGTTCGCAAGCTGCGCTGCCCCATCTTCTTGCCGCGAAAGGCGGCGCCCGTATTGTCAACGTCGGAGCGTTAGCTTCGGTGAAGGGCGGTCTGGGCATGGGAGCCTATGCAGCATCGAAGGCAGGGGTGGCCCGTCTGACCGAGTCGCTGGCCGAGGAGCTCAAGGAACGCGGCATCACCGTCAATGCGGTGATGCCGAGCATCATCGATACGCCGAAGAATCGGTCCGACATGCCCGATGCCGACCCCAATCGCTGGGTCACGCCGCGTGCATTGGCGGCGGTGATCGCATTCCTGCTATCCGACGACGCAGCACCGATTACCGGTGCCTGCGTGCCGGTAGCCGGCCGCGTCTGAATCGGCGCCGCCATTATTCTGGCCTATTCCCTACCGATCAACACCCCTAGGAGACGCGTACGATGAGACTCGTTACATACCTGGATCAGCAAGGCATACAGCTTGCCGGCGCTTTCATCAACAAGGATCAGGAGGTCGTTGATCTGCAGGCGGCACACCTGAACATTTTTGGCAGCCTGAGCTCGGCGCTGACAAGCGTGCAGGCAATGGTCGAGTCCGGAGAGCAGGCGCTCGAACTAGCGCGTTCCCTGTTGCAGCATGTTCCGTCCTCGGCGATACGTCAGCGCGATGCAGTCAAACTGCTTGCGCCCATCCAGCCTCCGCCGCAGATGCGGGACTGCTCCTGTTTCGAACTGCATTTGAAGCAGAGTTTCGCTGCAGCCCGTCGGGCTCGCGCGCTCCGCGAACCGGACCCGGAGGCGGCATTGAAGGCGATGAATACCCGGGCCGACGAGCGGGTGATTGCCACCTTCAATCGTCAGCCGATCTACTACAAATGCAACCGCTTCGCGGTGATCGGGGCGGATGAACATGTCATTTGGCCGGCTTTCAGCAAGGCGCTCGATTTCGAACTCGAATTCGGCTGTTACATCAAGAAGCGCGGCAAAGACATCACGCGGGAAAACGCCCGTGATTACATTTTCGGCTATACGATCTTCAACGACTTCAGCGCGCGGGACGCGCAGGCGATGGAAATGCCCGGCATGCTTGGACCGGCCAAGAGCAAGGATTTCGACACGGCCAATGTCATGGGGCCTTGTCTGGTGACTGCCGACGAGCTCGATGACCCTTACAACCTGACGATGATCGCCCGCGTCAACGGTGAGGAATGGGGAAGAGGCAACTCGCGCGACATGCGGTGGCAATTCGAAGACGTGATTGCCCATATCTCGCGGTCGGAAACGCTGTACCCCGGGGAGTTTCTCGGTTCGGGCACGGTTGGCAACGGCTGTGGTCTCGAACAGCTGCGCTACCTGAAGCCGGGGGACGTCGTGGAACTGGAAGTCGAACAGATCGGCATTCTGCGTACCCAAGTGATCAAGCCGGAGTGAGCCATGCAACATGGCCGACCGCAGCAGTGACGCGATCTGCGATCGGTTGCCGTTGCCGACATGAGGGCAATGACGCATGGTAATTCTTTACAGAGCGAAATCCAGGTCGCGGTTTATTGACGACTCGTTCGTGCTTGAGTAACAAGAATGCGTGGTTTTATTGCAAGAGGCGGAATCAAACATTCTTCATCAATTTATTCATCTATTGCACAAAAAACGCAAAACTGTCATATATAATAAACCGGTACGCCACCCTAACAAGGTAATCAAGGAGACAAATATGTTGACGAGCAGTGGTATGACGCTGGCCGACGGCACAAAGGTCGCAGACCTCATCAGCCCGGCTACCCGTGAAGTGCAAATGCGGGTAATGTCCGACCCGGAATTGTATGAAGTCGAGATGGAACGCATTTTCGGTAAGACTTGGCTCTTGCTTGGACATGAGTCTGAAATACCGAAAGACGGTGATTTCGTCCTGAGGGACATGGGATCGGATTCGGTCATCGTCGCACGCCACAAGTCTGAGGTGGTCGTTACCCTGAACGTGTGTCCGCATCGGGGCATGCGCGTCTGTACCGCCGACGCCGGCAACACGCAGATCCATAAATGCATTTACCACGGTTGGGCATTCCGGCCGAACGGCGATTTCATCGGCGCTCCGGTCGAGCGTGAAATGATGCACGGCAAGATCATGTGCAAAGAGGAGCTTGGCCTCAAGAAAGCGCGCGTGACGTTGTACGGCGGGCTTATCTTTGCAACATGGAACATCCATGGGCCGTCATTCGATGAGTTCCTCGGCGACGCCAAATGGTATTTCGATATTCTCTTCAACCGTACCGATCGCGGACTCGAGGTTCTCGGACCGCCTCAGCGCTTTGTCGTCCGGGCCAACTGGAAGACCGCCGGCGAGCAATCGGCCGCCGACGGCTTTCACACGCTGACACTGCATCGCTGGCTCGGCGAGGTTGGCAACTATGCGAAGAAGGACGCCAATTCCAACGGCAGCGATCTGAGTCCGGAGATGATCGGCGTGGAAGTCAGTTCGCCACATGGCCATGCGTTGCGCTGCATCGATCTTGCACGCAAGATCCAGCGGTTGACCGGCCTGGATCCTTCGGCACTGACAGTCGATCAGAAGCTGGAGGCACTGCCGCCTCCCGGCGTCACCAAGGAAATGGTGCCGCAGCTCAAGCGTAACCTGAGCGAGGACCAGCTGAAGGTCATGGTGTCGATGCCTCCGCAGGTAGGCGGTATTTTCCCCAATATCCTGTTTGCATTCGTGTACATTCCCCAGTCGGATGGATCCGTTGTCGGCCTGACGCTGGTACATGCCTATGTGCCGCGCGGTCCGGACAAGCTGGAGTTCGTGAACTGGGTTCTCGCTGAGCGTGACACGCCGCCCGAGTTGCGCCAAAAGATGCTCGAACAAAGCATTCAACTGTTCGGTACGTCCGGCATGGTCGAACAGGATGATTCCGACACATGGCCGCATATCACGCTGGCGGCGAAGGGGGCAATGGGACGCAAGCAGACCTTGAAATACCAGGCTGTCTATGAAACCGGCAAGCCCGAAGGCTGGCCGGGCCCTGGCATCGTCAATGAAGGTTTTACCAAGGATGACACTCAGTGGCACTGGTGGTTGTACTGGCACGAATTGATGATGAAGGCCGATACCTGAAGCCGTCGCGGCATTGAACCCATTTGAAGGAGCTTTGCATGGAATCAGTAGCAATCAAGCCGGAAGCGGCGGAAGCCGCGGCCACCGGGCGCCGGCGTATTCCGGTCGGATCGGAGATCCACAACGGAATCACCGAGTTCTTGTACGACGAGGCACGTCTGCTGGATCAGATCAAATTGAAAGAGTGGGCCGAGCTGCTTGATACGGATCTGGTCTACACCGCCCCGCTGCGCGAGACCCGCTCGCTGGTGGATCAGGCGGCATCGGTTGTGAGAACGGTACAGCACTTTCACGACAACTACCGTTCGATCATGGGCCGCGTGATGCGCCTGACGGCCACGAAGAGTGCCTGGGCAGAGGATCCGCCATCGAGGACACGCCGTCTGGTGACGAACGTTTTTGTCGAGACCACCGAGAACGCCAATGAATTCAGCGTCCTGAGTTATCTGCTGGTGACGCGCAGCCGTTTTAATCACGATGAGTATGATCTTATCAGCGGTGAACGGCACGACATTGTCAGGCGTACCGCAAATGGCTCGTTCAAGCTGGCCAAGCGGGAAATCATCTTGGATCAGGCGGTACTGGGTACACCCAATCTGGCGATCTTCCTGTAACGCGCCGCGTTACACGGATCCCGTCAACGGTTCCGCAGAAGCACGTCCCAAGTGGACGTGCTTTTTTTGCATTGAAGCGCAGCGGCTATGTTGACTTCACCGAGGGCAGAATGCGCAGCCATTCGCGGTCCCCTGCGCAAAGGACGTCCGCGCGCTTTGTAAAGTCCAGGGTCGAGCCCACAATGCGCAGCGCCTGAGCAGCCCGATGCGGTTGCTGCGCATAGCAGGCGCCAGTCGGGTTCGCGGCCGGCTGCAGGTCGAGATTGCGTTCCCTGCCTTTCGAGATCACCACGCAGCGGCGCAGCACCAGCGCCGCTTCGGCTTCGTCTTCCTTCAGCGTGCTGAGCGCCCAGCGCGCCATGCCTTCCCGCAGATTGATTCCCGCATAGGGAGCCGGGCCGCGAATGAAGGTGCCGTCAATCTCCCACTCAAGCACATGGACGCCGTCGCGTTCCAGTCGGGCGATCGTTTTGCCGTCGATCCGCTGCGGCACCTGGATGTCGTAGCGGCGCTGCCGGATGGCGCGCGCGGCTGCGGCGATCGCGAGTCCCGCCAGATCCAGCATATGGGTGCATTGAAGGCTGGCGTCGGTGTTGCGCGTAACCGTATTGGCGACGGAATCGAGTGGCATGCCTGCCAGCGCCATTAACTGGCTTCCGGCCGCGGGGCAGGCCGAGTAGGGGTTCCGGATTGCGAATCCGTCTACTTTCGTGACCAAGCCATTCAGATAAGCCACCTCGACTCGAAAGTGATGGTAATCGTCTTCCAGCGCTGCTCGCACCAGACCGGCATTGCCGCTTGCCGAGTGTGCAATATCAATACGACGTCGAAAAAGCATCATAAGCAACTCAGCAACGGCACAATCGAAGAAACCCGCACAAACGCAGATTATGCGTACAAATGGTGGAGCGTTAAATTGTACATTATTGTAGAATGTGTGTATAAATTAATGTGGAGATACATATGGGGATGCTCAAGGACAAGATCGCTCTTATCACTGGCGCGGGTGGCGGAATCGGACGTGGAATCGCGCGCCGTTTTGCGCGGGAGGGGGCATCCCTTGTACTTGCTGAAATCGACCCCGTCAGCGGAGCAGCGGTGGCGCGGGAAGTCGAAGAACTTGGCGCGAAGGCGATATTCGTAAGAACGAATGTATGCGAAAAGCCGGAGGTGCTCGCGGCGGTGCAGGCCGCGGTCGAAAAGTTCGGCGGCCTCGATATTCTGATCAACAATGCGTTTGCGCCTACGCCCAACGTGAAGATGGAAGAGAAAACGGATGCAATGCTCGCACAGACCCTGAATTCGACGATTTGGGCGGCATGGTGGGCGATGCAGGCTTCGATGCCGCACATGCGGGCGCGAGGCGGTGGCAAGATCGTCAACTTCTATTCCATCGATGTGGATGTAGGTGCCTGGCTGCATGCCGATTACAACACTGCCAAGGCCGGCATTCTTGGCCTTACCCGCAGTGCCGCCGCCGAGTGGGGACGTTTCAATATTACGGTCAACGCAATTGCTCCAACGGCGATGGGAGCGACGTTTCACAAACTCTGCGCCGAACATCCCGGTTTTGCAGAACATTCCGCTTCGATGCGGCCGCTCGGACGCTGCGGCGATCCCGAGGAAGATATCGCGCCGGCCGTACTGTTCCTGGCATCTGACTTGTCGCGCTATATGACCGGCGAAGCGATTCATGTCGATGGCGGCCTGCATATGCCCGGATACAACTCGCGTCCCGCAGATGTGCCCTTCAAGGAATACTGAGTAAATGTTGAGCCGCTGTTTTGGTGCACGCCGTCCGAGGTCCGGGGCGGCGCTCTTCAAGACAGTTCAGCAGAAGAGTAGGAATAGAAGCAGGTTGTAGAGTGGAATTGAAGCAGGACGTCGATGCAGGCCTTTGCCCGTCGGACATGAGGACGACGCGTTCGACAGGGCCGGCGCTGTTTGGGCGCGCTCAGGTCGCTGCAGCTGCCTGGCAGAACGGTGCATCACGTCGCGGTTGTCCGATTTGCACGACAAGGCAACCACCCGCAGGGCGGTTGCCTTCTGCTGCTGTGGAGATCAGCGCTTGGCGACCTTGATATCGGTATCTTCGAGGTCCCAGGTTGAGGCAGTCTTTCCCTCATCGCGCAGCTGGTACTTCAGTACGCGGCCCTGAGGATTCTTGGGCAGGGTGTCGCGGAACTCGATGTAACGGGGAAGCGCCGAGCAGGGCACGGCTTTTGTGGACCAGTGGAACAGGTCTGCCGCGGTCAGTGCGGCGCCGGGGCGCAGGATTGCGGTGACCTTGACATCGTCTTCTCCCTTGTCGGAAGGGACGGCGTGCACGGCGACCTCAGCGATATCGGGATGCGTGGCAAATGCGGTCTCCATCTCGAAGCTGGAGATATTCTCGCCGCGGCGGCGCAGGTAATCCTTTTTGCGGTCCACGAAATAGAAGAAGCCATCATCATCAAACTTGCCAATGTCGCCTGTATGAAACCACATGTTGCGCATGACCTTGAGCGTGTCTTCCGGACGGCGCCAGTAGCCTTCGAACATGATGTTCGGGCGAAGGGGCCTGACAACGATCTCGCCAGGCGTGTTGGCCGGCAGTTCGCGGTCGAGGTCATCGACGATGCGAACATCGAAATCGGGAATGCGCTTCCCGGAAGAGCCGGGAGCCGCATATTCGCCGCCAGGCAGCGAAGTGATGACACAGGCTTCAGTCAGCCCATAGCCGTTGCCGCCGACCTGACGCGCACCAAAGCGCTCGCGCCAGATGGTCTTGGTCTCTTCGGTGAACGGATTGCCGCGCACGGTATGGATCTGTCCGACGCAGCGTTTCATCGCATCATTGTCGGGAGCCTGGGCGAGCAGGGTGCCCATGCTGCCGAGAATGGATGCAATCGTCGCTCCGGAGCGCTCCACTTCGGGCCAGAAGTTGGACACCGAGAAACGCGGGATGACCGCCACGCGCGCGCCCACCAGGATATTCGAAATGATACCGACGGAAATGGCGTTCAGATGAAACAGCGGCAACGGTGTGATCGTCACGTCCTTTTCCGTCGCAGGCCCGGCGCGCAATTGCAGGCGAGCGAGGTTCACCATGAAGTTGTAGCTCAGCATGCAGCCCTTGGAAGGGCCGGTCGTGCCAGAAGTGTAGATCAGGCAGGCAAGATCCCAAGGATTGGGCTTCTTGGCCAGCGGCGTATCGTCAACGCCGCGATGCGCGTTGAGCAGCTGCACCGGGACTTCGGAGGGCGTAGCATCGACCGTGTTACCACGCTGCAGCACAAGCTTGACCTCGCGCAGATCCTTGGAGACTTCAGCAATGCGCTGCGCATAGTCGGCTTCGCAGATAACCAGTTCGGTGCCTGCGTCGGCAATCTGGTGTCTCAGGAATTCGCCGCGCAATGCCGTGTTGATCGGTACGCTGACAGCGCAAAGCTTATTGACGGCCAGCCACGTAACGACTGCGTCGATATTGTTGTCAAGCATGGTAACCACGGTCTGTCCGCTCTTGACGCCAAGCGCTGCGAGGGAATTGGCCATGCGCGTCGAAAGTTTGTCGACGTCGGCGTAAGTGTAGAGCTCACCGCTGAAATCGAGAAGGACGCGTTCCGGGTGTGCCGCAACGGCGCGGTCGAGTGCTGCGATTACAGTGTCCTGCTCTCCGACCGACCATGTGTCGGCGCGTCCCATTCCTGTCATGTCTGTCTCTCCGAGGCACGTCGCGCAATGGCGCAACGGATTAATGTGTATTCCAACTTGAGAACTGCATTCTAATATGGAATTAACTAATGTGTCAGCTAGAATAGCGTGTATGAATGTGTCAATATCCAGAAATAAACAGCCTTGCGGGCGACTCCAGGGAAGAAGGCAAAGTAGGAGCAAGTCATGAGTAATAGCGGGCGGACATCCGCCGCACGGCAGCGTGCAGAAAAGAAGGGCGCAATACAGGACAAGCGCGGCTCGACCAAAAGCGTCCAGCCGGCCGATGTCGTGGTGTTGCCGGTGCGTGAGCCGGGGCGCAACAAGCGTTCCGAAGAGACCATCAACCAGATTCTCTCGGCGGCGGAACAGGTGATTCTGGAGTCTGGCGTCGACCGAGTCGCCATTCAGGACGTATGCGATGTCGCCGGAATCTCGCGCGGTACCTTCTATCGTTATTTCTCTTCGCAGGAAGAATTGCTCGATGCTTTTTCCAAGCACAAGCGCGCCAAGTTCCACCTCGCCTTGCATGCGGCAACGGCGCCGTATCAGACGCCGGACGAACGGTTCAATGCGCTGATTGCTTACCTCGACAACTACCTCAAGCATAGCAAGGCACGCCGCCTGCTGGAAGTTGCGCCCGAATTTGCATTCGGCTTCTTCAAGCGCATCTTTCATGATTCGGTGGACCGATTCCAGGAGGTGCTCGATATCGTTTTCGACGCCTGGGATGCCAAGCTCGGTGTGCAGCTGGACCGCGAACTGGTATGTGAAATGCTGATTCGCTATGTCCTGAGTGAACTGCTCGTACCGAGGAAGGGTGACCGCCGCCAGCTGCTGGTATGGATTGCGCAGCTCACCGCTGCGATCGCAAGCCGCGGTGAAACGGCACTGACGCCAATGGCGCCGCGCCACGCGCGCGATGCGGACACGGGCGTTCTGGCGGCAACGGCCCGCGAGCCAGGGCGGAACAGACGATCCGAAGAAACCATCAACCAAATTCTCCGGGCAACGGAGCAGGTTATTCTCGAGTCCGGCGTTGACCGGGTTTCCATCCTCACTGTCTGTGAGGTTGCCGGTGTTTCTCGCGGGACCTTCTATCGCTACTTCTCTTCACAGGACGAGCTGCTGGATGCGTTCACCCAGCATAAGCGATCCGTGTTCCATCAAGCCCTGCTCGCAGCTACGGAACCCTATGATGATCCGCAGGAGCGATTCAATGCCCTGATTGAACATCTCGACCGCTTCCTGAAACAAACCAAGGCGCGTCGCCTGCTGCAAGTGGCGCCGGAATATGCATTCGGATTCTTCCAGCGCGCCTTCCTCGATTCGGTGGATCTTTACCAGGATGCGCTGGCGATCGTCTTCGATGCGTGGGAGGAGCGACTCCAGGTGAAGCTGGACCGGGAATTGATCTGCGAAATGCTGATCCGTTACGTGCTCAGCGAACTGCTCGTACTGGGCGAGGGCGACCGGCGCAATCTGCCGCACAGGATTGCCACGATGATCGCAGGGATCGGCAAGCAAAAGATGCTGCCAGCGGTATCGAAGCCGGCGGCTGGCAAGAAGCCCGCCGCTCAGGTCACTGTGCTGCCGGTGCGCGAGCCGGGCCGTAACCGGCGTTCCGACCTGACCATCCATCAAATCTTGTCTGCAGCGGAAGAAGTGATTCTTGAGTCGGGCGTCGACCGCGTTTCCATCCTGAATGTGTGTGAGGTTGCGGGGGTTTCTCGCGGTACTTTCTACCGATATTTTTCATCGCAGGACGAATTGCTGGATGCATTTACCGATCATCAGCGCATGCAGTTTCATGCTTCGTTGACCGCACTGGCCGAGCCGCATCACGATCCCGAGGAAAGATTCAAGGTCATCATGGCGCATCTGGACGCATTTCTGCGCCAGGACAAAGTGCGCCGGCTCTTGCTGGTGGCGCCGGAATATGCCATCGGTTTCTTCGAGCGGATGTTCGGTGACGCGATCGAACGCTACAAGTCCGTGCTGGCAATTGTCTTCGATGCCTGGGAGGCGCGGCTCGGCATACGGATCGACCGTGACCTGGTCTGCGAATTCCTCGTTCGCTATACCTTGAGCGAGCTGCTGGTTCCGACCGACGCACGCATGCCGCTTCTCCCGCTGCGCATGGGCAAGATGCTCAAGGCCATCGTAACTGCCAAAGGACGTTGAGAAGCGTCACTGATCGGCTGGCCGGCCCATCGGCACTCGCAAGCCACATAACAGCCGCTGGAGTCATTCTGGCGGCTTTTTTTGCGCCTGTGTCCAAGCCTGAAAAACAAGACATTCGCAGATACGCTGCTTCACGCCCTGTGAAGCTGAACAGTTCGGACGCCAAAAGAACATGGAATCCATTTCACTTTTGACAAAAAGAAACAGGATATAAAAAGGTGTGCAAATTCTTTGTTAAACACAATTGCGCTTTTTGACTAATTATTGTTATAGTGTAGCCAGGCCTATCGAAGGCCATGGTCGAACACAAATGCAGGATATGTTCATTTAGCGAAAAGGCTGTGCCGCACAAGGCGCTCCCATCACGCCTCTGCTTTTATTCGACGCCCAGTTATTCAACCAGCCGAGGTATTCCAGACATGCTTATCGATCTACACGCGCACGCGCCGCATCCAGGTTATTACAACCAACATCCGCATTGGGGCCCATTTTTTGAACAAGGCAGCGATGGCGATATCCGATTGCGAGTCGGCCATTGGGTGCTGACTTTGGGTTCGCCGGAGCGCAAGGCCGCAGTAAGGGCAGGCAAGGGTCTCAGCCTGGACGAATATCTGGCGCGCTGGGCCGATCCCAAGACACGTATTGCAGGAATGGATGCGGCAGGACAGAACTTGCAGGTCGTGTCCGTGCCTTCGCATTGCTACATGTACTGGACCGAACCGGAATATGCAATTCCGTTCGCCCGCAAGGTGAACGATACCTTGGCCGAGTATTGCTCTGCGTTCCCGGACCGGCTGATGTACTGGGCGCATGCTCCGCTGAATGCGCCGGAAGCGGCTGCGGTGGAATTGCGCCGCGCGTGCACGGAACTCGGAGCCAAGGGGCTGGTGGCCGGCGGAGCCAATTTCGGCGGGCTCGAATTCGACTCCCCCGAGCTGGACGTAGTGTGGAAAACGCTGTGCGACCTCGACCTGCCGATGTTTATCCATGGCTATAACCAGTCGGTGACATGGGGTGAAAAGGCGAATGAAGACCGTTACGAAACGACAGCGATCGTCGGCATGCAATATGACGAATCGCGCTGTTTCTGGAATCTGATCTGCGGCGGCGTGCTCGACCGATTCCCGGATCTCAAGATCTACATCACACATGGCGGTGGCTATGTTCCTTACCAGCTCGGCCGCCTTGCGCAGACCAACAAGAACCTCGACGTCGTGCATAACAAGAAACCGGTGCTCGAGTACATGAAGAATTTCTATTTCGATGTCGAGCTGCATGAAGTGCCGATGCGCCAGGCGCTGGTCGACATCATCGGTGCCGACCAGGTGGTCTATGGCAGCAATTTCGGCGGCAGCGACGCCGTTCGGCACGACCTTACCCATGGCCTGAAATTGTCCCAGGAAGATCTGGACAAGATCCGCTGGAAGAATGCATGCAAGCTGCTGCACCTTGATCCAGCCAAGATCGGCAGCGTCAACACGCCGGCGCAGGCAGCATGAAGATCGCCCGATATGCGATTGGCGGCGCGACCTCCTGGGGCGTGGTCGATGTCGTCGCTTCGACTGTCACGCGTATCGCGGGCGAGTTCAGCGAATGGGCGCCGCGCATTACGCGCGGGGAAGGACAGGCAGCGCTTCGCCTGTCGGGCGAACCTCTGCCTCTGGCATCGGTACAACTCCTGCCGCCCATCGAAAGGACCAACCGCGTCGTGGTCGCAGGTGCGAATTATGCGAAGCATCTGGTCGAATTCGGGCTCAAGCCGCCTTCTCAACCTGTGGCCTTCCTGAAGGCATACGGTGCGCTGATCGGGGCCAACGATCCTATCCGGTTTCCGCCGTTGACCGAAGAACTCGATCACGAGGTAGAACTGGTTGTCGTTATCGGCACCGATGACGTGAATCATGAAGACCCGTTATCCAGCGTGCTCGGCTATGCGGTCGGCAATGATGTCAGTGCCCGCGACCTGCAGCGCAGCGGGCCGCCAGGCATCGGCATGGACCTGTTCGCGGCGAAGAGCCAGGATGCCACCACCGGTGTCGGACCCTGGATCGTCACGCGCGACGAATTTCCGCCGGGATCGCCAGCACTTCGGCTGACGCTGGCTGTCAACGGAGAAATACGACAGGATGGCAATACCGCGGACATGACGTGGGATGTGGGGCAGCTGATACGTTTTGTCGATGAGCGCTCCAGCTTCGCATGCGGCGACATTCTATTCACAGGTTCTCCTGCCGGGGTCGGACAGGGAACAGGACGATTCCTGAATGCCGGCGATGTTGTCGAAGCCTCCGTCGAAGGCATTGGTACGCTGAAGAACGTCGTAAGTGAAAAGA
>Ga0194137_10000060_pt1 | contig 64731 bp, 57 predicted proteins | sample TARM_MetaG_T3_14_FD_134025 | JGI IMG/M metagenome (GOLD analysis project Ga0194137, IMG submission 134025) | Freshwater microbial communities from Pennsylvania, USA, analyzing microbe dynamics in response to fracking - TARM_MetaG_T3_14 (version 2) | ecosystem: Environmental > Aquatic >...
GCCGGCCCTGCAGGGCCGGCAAGGCGCCCAGGTCGATGCGGCTTTCCTCGGGGCAGTGGAAGTCGGAGCCGCGCGATGCCAGCAGGCCGAACTCTTGGGCGGTGTTGGCGTACTGCTCGAACTCGGCCGGCGAGTGGCTGCCGGTGACCACCTCGATGCCACGGCCGCCATGGGCCATGAATTCAGTGATCAGCGCGTACTCTTCCGTCGGTGTGAAGTCGTAGCGGCCAGGGTGGGCGATAACGGCGATGCCGCCGGCGCGCGTGATCCAACCCACGGCGTCCTTCAGCGTCGCCCATTTGTGCGGCACGAAACCGGGCTTGCCTTCGGTCAGGAAGCGGCGGAAGACCTCGGGCACGTCGGCGCAATGGCCGGCGTCGACGAGGTAGCGCGCGAAATGCGTGCGCGAGATCAGGTCGGGGTTGCCGACGTATTTCAACGCGCCCTCGTAGGCGCCTGGGATGCCCGCCTCGGCCAGGCTGGCTGCCATCTCGCGGGCGCGCGGCCCGCGGCCGCCGCGGGTGGCGCGCAGGCCCTCATTCATTTCGGTGGACTCATGGTCGAAGCCCAGGCCGACGATGTGCACGACGCGGCCGGCGAAGGTCACCGAGATCTCGGTGCCGGTCAGATAGGCCAGGCCGTTCGCACGCGCCGCGACGATGGCGCGGGCCTGGCCGCCGATCTCGTCATGGTCGGTCAGCGACCACAGCTGCACGCCGCCGGCCTTGGCCCGTTCGGCCAGGGCTTCCGGGGTCAGCGTGCCATCGGAGACGACCGAATGGCAATGCAGGTCGGCGTTGAGGGTGGGGTCGAGGTTCACGCCGCGATTGTGTCAGCCCCGCTCAAAGCCTGAAGGCGTTCACGGTCTCATCCATGCCCTCGGCCTGGGAACGCAGGCTGTCCGCGGCGGCGGCGGCCTCCTCGACGAGGGCGGCGTTCTGCTGGGTCATGGCGTCGATGGCCTGCACGGCCTCGCCGACCTCGGTGGTCTGCTGGGCCTCGGCGCGGGTCTGCTCGGCCATGGCATGGATGAGGCCAGTCATCTCGCGGACCTTGCCGAGGATGGCGTCGACGGCCTCGCCCGCTTCGGCTGCCTGGCTGGTACCGGCTTCGACGCGCTCCACCGACTGGGTGATCAGGGTCTTGATCTCGCGCGCGGCCGTCGCGCTGCGCTGGGCCAAAGCCCGCACTTCGGCCGCGACGACCGCGAAGCCGCGGCCGGCGTCGCCGGCGCGGGCGGCCTCGACCGCAGCGTTCAGCGCCAGGATGTTGGTCTGGAAGGCGATGCCGTCGATGAGGCCAGTGATGTCGCCGATGCGCCGGCTGCCTTCCTCGATACCCTTCATCGTGCCGACCACGTCGCCGACGACGCGACCGCCGCGAGACGCCACATCGGCGGCCGATTGGGCCAGGGCTTCCGCGTCCTGGGCGGCGGCGCTGCTGTGCTTGACGGCCGCGGTCAGCGACTGCACGTTAGAGGCGGTCTGCTGCAGGCGGGCCGCGGCCTGCTCGGTGCGCGTTGCCAGGTCCTGGTTGCCGGCGGCAATCTCAGCCACCGCGTGGCGGATGCCGCCGGCATCCTCGTGAATGCGCTCCACCAGCTCGCGCAGGCGCTGCTGCATATGCCCCAGGGCGGCCAGCACACGCCCCAGTTCATCGCGCCGACCCTGGGGCACGGCCTGGCTGAGGTCGCCCGCCGCGATGCGCTCGGTCACGTCCACCATCTGGCGCACCGGGACCAGCAACTGGCGGATCGAGCGGGCCATGAGGATGAGCATCAGCGCCAGCGCCGCGGGTATGAGGGCCATCAGCAGGTTGCGGCGCATGCGGGCAGCGTCGGCACGCGTCGCGAGGCCCGCATCCAGCACGGCCATCACCTGGCCGCTCAGCTTCGCCTGAACGGCACCGGCCTCGGCCAGGCGCGCGGCGAGCTGGTCCAGGGGGAAGTTGACGTCCTTGGCCGCGGCTTCCAGCGTCTCGTCCACCTGGCGGCGCTGGGTGCGAGCGGTCTCGGCCAGCGGCTTGAGCCCTTCGGTCAGCAGCCCGTTGCCGGACTGCAGGGCGAGCTGCAAGTGGATCTGCATCTGGGCGGCATGCTCGCGGTAGCGCGTCTGCGCGGCGGAGACGCTGGCCAGGTCGTCGACGGCGGCAGAGCGCGCGATGGCGGCCAGCTCGGAAAGGGCGTCCTGGGCACGCGGCGCGGCCTGCAGGCCGGCGACGATGGAGAAGTAGGACGAGGCCTCGGGGTCGAGCAACAGGCCCGAGCCGGCGTTCAACTCGGCGATGGCCTCGAAGGCGGCGCTGGCCAGGCGCAGCTGGGCGGCCAGCAACTTGGACGCGTCCAGCGGCCCGTCGGCCAGGGCCTTGGCGAGCGCGGCCTGCTGGTCGCGCAGCGCGACGATGCGCTCGCGCTGCTGGGCCACCAGTGCCTCGTCCAGGCCGGACTCGCCCAGCGCGGCCTCGAGCTTCTGCAGGGCCTGCTCCACCGCGCGTGTGGTGGCGATGGCCTGCGGCTTCGCGTCGGGCTTGGTGCTCAGCGCCTCGGCGCCCAGCCCCCGTTGCTGCTGCAGGGCCGCCAGCGCGGCCTGCCAGGCGCGGTTGGCCGGCAGGGCATGCTGCTCGCCGGCGACGATGTCGAGCTGCGCGGCGTACTGGCGCAGCAGCATGCCACTGGGCACGATGGCCAGCAGCAGGGACAGCACGGCGATGAGGGTGAGCCGCGTGCGCAGGCTCCAGTGTTCGGTGGCTTTGAGAAGTTTCATGGGGTCGGTGGAGCCGCTTCACGCGGCCAACAAGGCGTTCTTCGGCGGCGGCTGGCGGCGGTCGACGAAGAAGCGGCTGCCGCCAGCGCGTCCCTTGGCCACGCGCTTGGGCTCGGCCAGGGCCGCGGCCAGGGCGCGCGAGTTCTCGTAGTAGCCGGGCAGATGCATGACAGCGCCGGCCGAAAAGGTGGGCAGCGGGTGGAAGCTGGGCTGGTTCTGGCGGTTCAGCGTCACATAGCCGCCTGCGGCCAGGTGCTCGGCGGAGAAGAAGCTGCGCACGCCGGCGTCGAAAGCCTCGCAGATGCGCTGCAGGCGCTCCTCCCAGTCGGCGCTGCTGAGCACCATGACGAAGTCGTCGCCGCCGATGTGGCCGACGAAGTCGAATTGCGGGTCGGCGGCCTGGGTCAGCACACGCGCGGCCAGGCGGATGATGTCGTCGCCGATGCGATAGCCGTAGACGTCATTGAAGGGCTTGAAGTGGTCGATGTCCCAGACCACGGCGGCGAAGGTCTCGCCGGCCTCGATGAGGCGGTCCAGGTGATTGTCGATGGGCACGTTGCCGGGCAGCAGCGTCAGCGGGTTGGCGTAGCGCGCCGCATGCACTTGCAGGTCGGACACGGCCTTGAGCAGGTCGGAGCTGCGGCCGCCGCCGTAGTAGGCGGCGTCGCGCGTGACGATGAAGCCGTCGATGAGCAGGCGCTCGTCGAGGTTGGCCAGGGCGTCGCTCATGGCCCGCAGTGGCGTGGCGACATCGAAGACCAGCGGGCTCCTGTCCATCAGCTCGATGCAGCTGCGCTTGTCGAAGATATCCATGAAGTAGCGCTCGGTGCTGCGCTTGAGCACCTGCAGCGAACGCAGCACGCCGATGGGGCGCTGGGCGTCGTCCAGCACCGGGATGGCCAGCAGCTGGTCGTCGCCATGGAAGAGGTCGACGATGGCGCGGCAGCTCATGGCGGGCGTGACGGTCAGGCCGCGGCGGGCCAGCTGGGCGGCCGTGGTGATGGTGCCCTGAGCCAGCGGCAGGGCCAGGTCGTTCTGCAGCAGGCGGGGCTGGGCATCGGCGGCCAGGCGGCCGCTCCACTGGGCGCTGAGCGAGGCGCGCGGCGCGGCGCTGGGCCGGGCGAAGAGATAGCCCTGGCAGATGGTCAGGCCCAGGCGGCGCAGCACGTCGAGGTCGGGCTCCTGCTCCAGGCCTTCGGCAACGACCTCGCAGCCGCTGGTGGCGGCCATCTCGACGATGCTGCGCACGAACTGCTGCTTCAGCGGCTCCTGGGCAATGCCGTCGATGAAGTGACGGTCGATCTTGACGAAATCGGGCCGCATCTGCATCCAGCGGCGCAGAGACGCGAACCCTTCGCCGAGGTCGTCCAGCGCGATGCGGAAGCCCTGGGCGCGCAGGGCGGCGAGCGTCTCGTCGAGACGGGCCACGTCCTCGATGGGCCGGGTCTCGGTCAGCTCGACGACGATGCGGGAGCTGGACACGCCCAGCTCGGCCAGGTCGGCGGCCAGGATGCCGGCGCGGTCGCGGGCGGCCAGCAGGGTGTCGGCCGTGACGTTGAGGAAGAGCTGGCCGGGCAGGCCGAGAGCCTTGAAGCGCTGGGCGGCGCGGCGCACGATGAGGCGCTCCAGCTCCACCAGGCGACCGCAGCGGGCGGCCGTCTCGAACAGCACCAGCGGCGAGTGCAGGGCGCTGTCGCCCGGGCCGCGGGTGAGGGCCTCGTAGCCGAAGATCTCCGCCCGGTCGATGGCGACCAGGGGCTGGAAATGGATGTCGAAGGCCAGGTCACGGATGACGCGGTCCAGGGCCAGGGCGAGGGGGTCAGGCGCGTCATCGCGCATCGATTGCAACTCCGGCGGCGCATGCTTCCGAGACATCCGGTCGCACCGCCGTGGCGCATTCTTGGAAGGCGGTATGACAGTCCCGTGACCGACCCTGCCAGGCGGCGGGGTGGCGCCAACTCCGTCACGCCTGCATGGCTTCGATGATGTATTGCACCCGCTGCTGGCCCTGCCATTCGTCCAGGCTCAGGCGGTAGGCCAGGGTCACGCGCTCGGGCAGCATGTCGACGTGGTTGAACCAGATGCCATCGATGAGCTGGCCGGCGCGGCGCAGGCGCAGCTTGAGGTGCTTCTCGCTGACAAGGCGCTGCGAGATCAGTTCGAAGCGGTCGCAGAAGATGGGCGGCTCGAAGCCCTGGCCCCAGACCTGGGCGTCCAGCAGCCTCGCCGTGTCAGCCGTGACGGCCTCCGGCGGCAGGGTGCCGTCGTGGCGTAGGGTGCGGGTCAGGTCTTGCTCGGTCAGCCACTCCTCGGCGACACGGGCTAAGGCCAGCGCAAAACGGGCCACGTCGGCCACTGCCAGCGTGGCGCCGGCCGCCATGGCATGGCCGCCGAATTTGGCCAGCAGATCGGGCTCGCGCTTGCTGACGAGATCCAGCGCGTCGCGCAGATGAAAGCCCGGGATGGAGCGCCCCGAGCCCTTGAGCTGGCCATCGGCGCCGCGCGCGAAGACGAAGGTGGGGCGGTGCACGCGGTCCTTGATGCGCGAGGCGACGATGCCGACCACGCCTTCGTGGAAGTCGGCGTCGAACAGGGCCACGGCCGGGGGCAGGGCACCCTGCAGCGCATCGACGAGGGCGTCCAGCCGCGCCTCGGCCATCTCGCGCATGCCGCTCTCGATCTCGCGGCGCTCGCGGTTGATGGTATCGAGCTGGGTGGCGAGAACCATCGCCCGCTCGGGATCGTCGGTGGTCAGCGTCTCGATGCCTAGGGTCATGTCGGCCAGGCGGCCGGCCGCGTTGATGCGCGGGCCCAGCGCAAAGCCGAGGTCGAAGCCCTGGGCCTTTGACGCGTCGCGCTTGGCGGCGCTGAACAGGGCCATCACGCCCGGCTGGGCGCGACCGGCGCGCATGCGCTTGAGGCCTTGTGCGACGAGGCGGCGGTTGTTGGCATCGAGCTTGACCACGTCGGCCACGGTGCCCAGGGCGACGAGGTCCAGCAGGCCGTCCAGCCGCGGCTCGGGAGAGGTCAGAGCGCCGCGCGTGCGCAGCTCGGCACGCAGGCCCAGCAGCACATAGAAGGCCACGCCGACACCGGCCAGCGACTTGCTCGCGAAAGTGCAGCCGGGCTGATTGGGGTTGACGATGGCGTCGGCCTCGGGGACGACGAGGGCGTCATTGATCTGGGCAGGCAGGTGGTGATCGGTCACCAGCACCTTGAGGCCGAGAGCCCGGGCATGGGCGACGCCCGCCAGGCTGGCGATGCCGTTGTCCACGGTCACCAGCAGGCCGGGTTTTTGGGCCCGGGCGAGTTCGACGATGGTGGGCGTCAGGCCATAACCGTGCACGGCCCGGTCGGGCACGACATAGCCGAGCTGCTCCGGCCGCGCGCCGAGCTGGCGCAGACCGCGCAGCATGACGGCGCAGGCGGTGGCGCCGTCGCAGTCGTAGTCGGCCACGATGACGAGGCGTTCGCCTTGCTGGATGGCGTCGGCCAGCAGCCGGGCGGCCTCGGTCAGGCCCTTGAGGCCAGTGGGCGGCAGCAGCTGGTTGAGGTTCTCATCCAGTTCGCTGGCCTCGCGCACGCCGCGGGCGGCGAGCAGGCGGGCCAGCAGCGGCGCGATGCCGGCTTGTTCCAAGGCCCAGGCGGTGCGCGGGTTGACGTCGCGCTCGATGAGGCGAGGCGAGTTCATTTCTGCCTGTCGTCCGACGGGTACGCCGGCCGATCTCCCGAGGAGATGTGGTCCGACTCGGGAGCGGCCCAGCGTTCGGCCCGCTTCATAGCGCCTCCATCACGGCGGCCACGTCGGGAGTCTGGAAGCGGCGTTTCAGTTTCTCGATCAGGCCCAGCGGTTGAACGGTGAAACGACGCGCGAAGCGCTCGCCGCCGAGGGTCAGGCTGGTTAGCTCCCTGGCCAAGGGGCCAGCGTCCAGACGCTTCCAGGCCTCGGCCCAGGCGGCCAGATCGCCATTGAGCAGCGGCGCGGTCAGGCGGGCGTCGACCGTCACGTCGGTGGCCCGGCCATTGCTGCGGCCGACGTCGCCAATCCACACCGAGTTGACCGCGTGCTCGCCGCGGGCCTCGCGCTCCTGGTTCAGTGCGTGGCCGTGCATCAGCATCTGGGCTTCGTTCTGCCAGCGGCGCAGCGTCCGGCTCTCGGGCAGCCAGGGTTCGATGGGCCGGCCGGCAGCGCGTTCGATGCTGGCGGCGCTCAGTCCGTCCAGCGCGGTCGCGTGGCCAATGACCCAGCGCGTCGAATCCAGCAGCCGCCATTGCCAGCCTTCGGCTTCCGGCCAGAGTTCCTTCAGCAGGGCGACGAAGCGGGCCGCGTCGGATTCCGAGAGCTGCAGGGCCGCCGGCGGCAGCACATCGACGCCATCGGTGCCGACGGCCAGGTGCACGGGTGTCATCAGCGCCCAGGCCAGTTGGGGGCCGGCGTCCAGGGCCCAGGCCGCCGCGCTGGGCTCGGCCTGGCCACGCAGTGCCGCCAGCGCCAGCTGGTGCGGGGGCTGGGGCGAATACTCGTCGCTGCCCCAGGTCTCGGCGGGGCTGAGCCGGGCCAGCTGGGCGCTCAGGTTAGGCAGTTCCAGGCTGGAGAAGGCATGCCGCGCGGCCTCGTCGAGAGCGCTGGCATGGGGGATCATCAAGTGCATGGGACGGGATTATCCCGGGGGCATTTCAATCGCTTGTCACACAAGCTTCATACACTTTTCTTCATGACCGACCCGACTCCGCTGAAGCTCCTCAATCGCGAGCAGGCCATCCTCGAGTTCAACCGGCGCGTGCTCGCTCAGGCACAGCGTGAGGACGTGCCGCTGCTGGAGCGGCTGCGCTATGTCTGCATCGTGTCCAGCAACCTCGACGAGTTCTTCGAGGTGCGCTTCGCCGACATGCTGGAGGCCGCGCGCGATCCGCTCAGCACGGTGACGGGCCAGGACGTCGACCGCGTCGGCCGCGCCGCCCACACGCTGATCGACGAGCAATACCTGATCTTCAACGAGCAGCTCACGCCGCTGCTGGTCAAGCAACGCATCGTCATCCTCAACCATGCCGATCGCGACGAACTGCAGCGGCGCTGGGTGGCCAAGTATTTCGAGCGCGAGGTCAAGCCCCTGCTGGTGCCCGTGGGCCTGGACCCGGCCCACCCCTTCCCGCAGGTGGCCAACAAGTCGCTGCACTTCATCGCTCGGCTGTCGGGCAAGGACGCTTTCGGCCGCGACAACCGCATCGCCATCGTCAAGGTGCCGCGGGTGCTGCCGCGCGTCATCAAGCTACCGGCCAATCTCTCCGACGGCCGCCAGGCCTTCGTGCTGCTGACCAGCGTCATCCGCGCCCATCTGGAAGAACTCTTCCCCGGCCGCAAGGTCGAGGCCTTCTCGCAGTTCCGCGTCACGCGCGACTCCGACCTGGAAGTGGATGAGGAGGAGATCGCCAACCTGCGCCATGCGCTGCGCTCTGGCCTGACGACGCGCCACTTCGGCCGCGCCGTGCGGCTGGAGGTCGTCAACACCTGCCCGGCCGAGCTGTCGGAATTCCTGCTCGAGCAGTTCGGTCTGCCGAATGCGGCGCTGTACCGCGTCAACGGCCCGGTCAACCTGGTGCGCCTGAACGAGCTCATCGACCAGACCGATGCGCCCTCCCTGCGCTTCAGGCCCTTCGAGCCGGCTTGGCCGTCGGGCCGGCTGCCCCGCCACAAGTCCATCTTCGAGAAGCTGAAGAAGAGCGACGTGCTGCTGCACCATCCCTTCGAGAGCTTCGAGCCCGTCGTGCAGATGCTGCGCGAGGCGGTGCTGGACCCCGAAGTGCTGGCCATCAAGCAGACCATCTACCGCACCGGCGCCAAGTCGGAGCTGATGGACCTGCTCATCGAGGCGGCGCGGCGCGGCAAGGAGGTCATGGCCGTCGTGGAGCTGAAGGCGCGCTTCGACGAGGAGGCCAACATCAACTGGGCCGAGCGCCTGGAGGCCGTCGGCGCCCAGGTCGTCTATGGCATCGTCGGCTACAAGACCCATGCCAAGCTGTTGATGATCACGCGGCGCGAGAACGGCAAGCTGCGCCGCTACGCCCATATCTCCACCGGTAACTACAACCCCAAGACGGCGCGCCTCTACACCGACCTGGGCCTGCTGACGGCCGACGCCGACCTGACTTCCGACGCTGATTCGGTGTTCCGCCAGCTGGCGTCGCTCGGCAAGTTCAAGGCGCCACGCAGCATGCTGCTGGCGCCTTTCAATATGCACAGCCGCATGCTGGAGTTGCTGGCCCAGGTGGAGGCCGCGGCCCTGGCTGGCTACAAGGGTGCGCGCGTCGTCGTGAAGATCAATGCGCTGACCGATGCCGAACTCATCCACGGCCTGCTGCGCACGGCCAAGGCCGGTGCCAAGGTCGACCTGATCGTGCGCGGCGCCTGCATGCTGCCGCCCGGGCTGCCGGGTATCAGCGACAACATCGTCGTGCGCTCCGTCGTCGGCCGCTTCCTGGAGCATTCGCGGGTCTGTTATTTCCGCTGGGCCGAGGCGACCGAGGCCGACCCCGGCGAGGCCCTCTTCCTGTCCAGTGCCGACTGGATGAGCCGCAATATGTTTCGCCGCATCGAGGTGGCCTGGCCGGTGCTGGACGCCCGCCTGCGCCAGCGCGTCATCGACGAGGCCCTGCAGCCCTATCTGCACGACACCATGGATGCCTGGCAGCTCGGCCCCGACGGCCGCTCGGTACGCATCAGCGACAGCGGCGTCAGTGCCCAGCAGGCCCTGATGCGGCGCTACAGCGAGGGATGAAATGGATCTGATCCTCTGGCGCCACGCCGAAGCCGAGATCGCCGCGCCGGGTCAGGACGACCTGCAGCGCGCGCTGACGCCTAAGGGCGAGCGCCAGGCCCGGCGCATGGCCGCCTGGCTCAACCACCGCCTCGCCGCGACGACGCGGGTGCTGGTCAGCCCGGCGCTGCGCTGCCGCCAGACCGCCGAGGCCCTGGGCCGCGAGGTGCGTGTCGTGCCGTCCATCGCGCCCGATGCGCCCCTCACGGCGCTGATCGAAGCCTCGCGCTGGCCCAAGTCCAGCGAGCCGGTGCTGATATGCGGCCACCAGCCCACGCTGGGTCAGCTGGCGGCGCATCTGCTGGCAGGCGTGGAGCAGGATTGGCCCGTCAAGAAGGGGGCCGTCTGGTGGCTGCGCTGGCGCCAGCGCGATGGCGAACCCGAGGTCACCCTGCATGCGGTGCAGGGACCGGATGCGCTATAGGCGCCGGTGCAACAACTGAAACGCTAGCCGCCGGCCTTGAAATGGCGCTGAATCAGACCGGGCGCAAAGTCAGCGCCATCCCGCACTGCGGGTGACCCCACGGAGGCTGAGATGATGACGACTATCATCCGCCAAGCTGAAGCAGCGCTGAACGCGCTGCGCCGCCACCTCGCCCTGCGGAGCTACCACGCGTTGCCGAGTGTGTGCCTCTGCCTTTCGTGGAACTCGCGCAGCTGCTGATCCAGCTGGGTCAGGTGAAGCAGAGATCAGGGCCGCCATCTGCGGGGCCGTGAAGGCCTGCCAGCCGACAGGTTTGAAGGCGGCGAAGGCGGCCGTGCCGAGCTGGCAAATCTCGTCGGGGTTCCGGCCGGTGTTGCTGGGCATGCGTGACTCCGACGCCGAGCGTTCAAGTTCTGTCTCGACGGGGCGACAAGACTACGCTGCCCGCCCGCCGCCACAAGCTCGAACCGGGCGGTTATTGCGACTGCCGAAGCATTGCCCTACATGCGCGCCCGTACCAGTCGCGTTCTGTCAGTTGACAGACAGCATCAACAGCCCGGTGCGGGCCCATGCCTCCGCCTCTTCCTTCAGCAGGAAGCGCGTGCGCGCCTGCTCGCTCGACCAGACCTTGGGGATGTGCAGGGTCAGCTTTTGGCCCTCGCGCTCCAGGCGGGGCGCTGCCACGGCCACGGGGGATCGGGCATGGCAGAGGATGACGGCCAGGCGCAGCGCGACGAGCTGCTCCAGCAGGCTGGGGTCGTTCAACTGCGCTTCCAGCTTGCGCAGGCCGCCGCGCTGGCCCTGGGCCAGGGCCGCGATGCGCTGGAGCTGGTTGGTCGAGAAACCCGCCGCGTCGACGTGGGCGATGACATAGGCGCTGTGGCGGTGGTGGTCGTGATGGGACACCAGCATGCCGATCTCGTGCAGGGCCGCCGCCCAACGCAGCTCGCGCAGCAGCTCGGCCGAGGGTTTGGGCGCGAGCTGGCGGTAGAGCTGGTCGGCCAGGTCGGCCACGCGTTCGGCTTGGGGCCTGTCGACGGCGAAGCGCTCCTGCAGTTCGGTGACGGAGTCGGCACGCGGGTCGCGCGCACCGCTGGGTCGCAGGCGCTCCACCAAGTCGAAGATGACGCCCTGGCGCAGCGCGCCCTTGGTGGGCTGCAGCTCGGTGATGCCAAACTGGTTGAGCAGGGTGTAGAGGATGCACAGGCCGCCGGCCACGACGGGGCGGCGGTCGTCCTTCAGGCCGGGCAGCTGCAGCCGGTCCTGAGAGCCTGCGGCCAGGCATTGCTCGATGCACCAGCGCAGCGCGTCCGGCGTGATGCGGCCATCGGTCTTGCCGCTGGCGGCCAGGATCTGCGACACCGCGCCTACCGTGCCCGAGGAGCCCAGGGCTTCCTTCCACAGCTCGGGGCGGAACAGGGTCAGGGCTTCCTCCAGCTCGGCACCGGCGGCCACCTGGGCGGCGCGGAAGGCCTCGGCCGTGTAACGGCCGTCGGCGAAGAAGCGCACCGACAGGCCGACGCTGCCCACGCCGAAGGACTCGGCCAGCAGGGGTTTGCGGCCGCTTCCCAGGATCATCTCGGTGGAACGGCCGCCGATGTCGATGACCAGGCGGGGCTTGTCCGAAGGTTGCAAGCGGGCCACGCCGGCGAAGATCAGGCGGGCTTCCTCGCGGCCGGCGATGACCTCGACGGGATGGCCCAGCACCGCCTGGGCACGGGCCAGGAAGGCATTGCGGTTGCGCGCCTCGCGCAGCGTCTGCGTCGCGACGGCGCGGATGCGCTCGGCGGGGATGCCCACGAGCTGCTCGCCAAAGCCCTTCAGGCAGTTGAGGCCGCGCTGCATGGCGGCCTCGGTCAGCATGCCTTGCTCGTCCAGGCCGGCACCGAGGCGCACGCTTTCCTTGATATAGCTGATGCGCTGGTAGCGCTCGCCGGACAGGCGGGCGAGCTCCAGGCGGAAGCTGTTGGAGCCGATGTCGATGGAGGCCCAGATCTGGCCGGCTGTATCGGGGCGCGTCGTCATGGGCCAGCATTGTCGGGGCAAAATTTGACACCTCTCCGTAACTCCCCACCCCCCAGGAGCCACCATGCTGAAAGACGAGATCGACAGCCTTGCACCCTCGCGTGACTTCAGTCGCCGCAGCTTTGTGCAGACGACGGTGGGCAGCGGTTTCGCGGCTGCCGTGCTGCCGGTGACGGCCCAGACCATCACGACCGACACCGCGGGCCTGGAGGCGGGCCCCGTCACCGTCCCGGTGGGTGACTTCAAGATGCCGGCCTACCGCGCCGCGCCCGCAGGCAAGCAGAACCTGCCCGTCGTGCTGGTGGCCAGCGAGATCTTCGGCGTGCACGAGCACATCGCCGATGTCTGCCGGCGCTTTGCCAAGCTGGGCTACCTGGCCATCGCGCCCGAGCTATTCGTGCGCCACGGCGATGCCGGCGCCTATACCGACATCCCCAAGCTTGTCAGCGAGGTCGTCAGTAAGGCCTCGGGTGCCCAGGTCAATGGCGACCTGGACGCCGCCGTCGCCTGGGCCGTGGCCCATGGCGGCGACACCGGCAGACTGGCCATCACCGGCTTCTGCTGGGGCGGCGGCACGACCTGGCGCTATGCCGCGCACAACCCCAAACTGACCGCTGCCGCCGCCTGGTACGGCCCCGTGGCGCGCAGCTACTTCAAGGGCGACCCCACCATCATCGAGCTGGCCGGCAGCATCAAGGCCCCGGTACTAGGCCTCTATGGCGCGGCCGACGGCGGCATTCCGGTCGAGACACTGACCCAGCTCGAGACCGCCCTGAAGGCCGCCGGCAACACCAAGTGCGAGTTCGTCGTCTACCCCGACACGCCGCACGCCTTCTACGCCGACTACCGCCCCAGCTACCGCAGGGCCGCCGCCGACGACGCCTGGGCCAAGTGCCTGGCCTGGTTCCGCAAGCACGGGGTGGCTTGACAGCTCTGCTAGGCTGACGGAGGTCGGGGCCGCGAACAACGGCCCCGTTCTTTTGCTGGTCGTTTGCTGATTCCATGACCCTCTTCCACATCGTGCTTGCCACCTTCGCGGGTGGCCTGTTGTCGGTGCTCGTCGCGGCGAGCCTGACCGTCGGCGTGCTGACCCGCCTCGTGAAGAGCCTGGTCAGCCTGTCGGCCGGCATCTTGCTGGGCACGTCCCTGCTGAATGTGCTGCCCGAGGCCTTCGAGAGCCGCACGGCCCAGCCGCAGACCCTGTTCGCCGTGCTGCTGGGCGGCCTGCTGTTCTTCTGGCTGCTGGAGAAGGTCGAGCTCTACCGCCACACGCACCACCACGAGGACGATGGCCACCACCACCATCACCACTTCGACGCGGAGCAGGCCGGCCGCGGCGGCCTGACCGTGTTGGTGGGCGACAGCATCCACAACTTCTGCGACGGCGCCATCATCGCGGCGGCCTTCCTGGCCGACACCCGCCTGGGCTTCGCCACCGCCCTGGCCATCGTCATGCACGAGATCCCGCAGGAGGTGGGCGACTACATTGTGCTGCTCAATGCCGGTCTCTCGCGCGGCAAGGCCCTGCTGTTCAACGCCATCTCCGGCATGGCCTCGGTCGTCGGCGGCGTGCTGGGCTATTTCCTGATCGGCAGCTTCGACGGCGTGCTGCCCTATCTGCTGGTGCTGGCCTCCAGCAGCTTCATCTACATCTCGGTGGCCGACCTGCTGCCCCAGCTGCAGCAGCGCCTGGCATGGCGCGAGACCCTCGCCCAGGTTGCCTGGCTGGCCGTGGGCCTGGGCGTGGCCTTCGCGGTGTCGCAGCTGCTGCATGGCGCTCATTGACGCCGGGCTGCGCGGCGCGCTGATCGCGCTGCTGGCCCTCGTCATCGCCGCGCTGCGGCCGCATTGGCGCCATCCCCGGCATGCCGACCTGGTGCGCGTCGGCATCGCGCTGACCGCCTCCCTCATCGTGCAGACGCTGTCGGCCTCGCCCTGGGCCGAGCACGAACTGCGCTGCCAACCTCAGGCGCCCGGTATCGGCATCTCGCTGGGCTCGGCTGTGCTGTTCTGGCTATTTGCCCGCGCCGTCTTCGAGGACGGCTTCAGGCTGCGCGCCTGGCATGGGGCACTGTGGGCGACCGTCGCGCTGTTCGGTGCCGCCGTCTGCCAATGGCATGCCTGGTGGCCGGGCTGGGTGCTGATGCGTGCCATTCCCATCGTCTTTGCCTTGCTGGGCATCGCTGCCGTCGTCGGCCCCTGGCGGGTCGACCTGATCGAGCAGCGGCGCCGGCTGCGCGGCGTGGTCGTGGGCGGTGGCGTGGCCTATGCGCTGATCCTGGTGACCCTGCGCATCACCTCCGCCGACGGCAGTCTCAGCACTGGCGCGGCCCTGGTTGACGTCGCCATGCTGCTGACGCTGACCGCCGTCATCGCCGGCCAGTTGCTCGCACCGCGCGCCCACGGCCTGTGGGGCGAGCCTGAGGCGCCGGCACCGGTGCCCGCGCCGCCGGTGGACGACCCGCAGGACAAGGCTGTGGCCGCCGCACTCGCCAGGCTGATGGGCGAGGGCCGCGGCTATGCCCAGGAGGGCTTGAGCCTGGCAGGCTTGGCCGAGCAGCTCGGCACGCCCGAGTATCGGCTGCGCCGCGTCATCAACCAGGGCCTGGGCCACCGCAACTTCAACGCCTATGTGAACGGCCTGCGCCTGGCCGAGGCCAAGCGGCGGCTGGCCGACCCGGCCGAGCGCGGCTTGCCGGTGCTGAGCATCGCGCTGGACGTCGGCTTCGGCTCCATCGGGCCTTTCAACCGCGCCTTCAAGGCCGACACCGGTTTGACGCCCACCGAATTCCGCCAGCAAGCCCTGGTCGATTCCTGAAAACGCCTCGGCGTTTCGTCAAAACCCGCGCCGAATCTTGCAACGCGGAGGTTTCGGCCAGACGTAGCGGGCGCCGTGGCCGAGCCTGTGGGCTTCTCAACCCAGAGGAGCCCTGGATGTTCTTCAAAGCCCTGCTCGCTGGCCTGGCCTTGGTCGGTGCCGTTACCGCCGCCCAAGCCGCCACCGTCGGCACCCTGACCCTGCCCGCCGACGACCAAGGCGAAGTCGTCACCCTGTTCTATCCCGCCGCCGCTGCCGGCCGCCCCGAAACCCGTGGCGACCTGCAATTGATGTTGGCGCCGGACGCGCCACCCGCCCCCGGCAACGGCCGCCTCATCGCCATCTCCCACGGCTCGGGCGGCGGGCCCTGGGTGCACACGACGCTGGCCAAGGCCCTGGTCGAGGCGGGCTTCACCGTCGTGCTGCCCCTGCACCGCGGCGACAACTGGACCGACCCCGGCCGCCCCGGACCCGAGAGCTGGAAGCGCCGCCCCGCCGAGATCAGCCGCGCCATCGACCGCGTCGCTGCCGATTCGCGCTTTGCCCACCTGAAGCTGGACCGCGTCGGCGGCTTCGGCATGTCCGCAGGCGGCCACACCATGCTGAGCCTCGCGGGCGGCGCCTGGTCGCCCGAGCGCTTCCGCGCGCACTGCGAGCAGCATCTGGCCGAGGACTTCCCGGCCTGCGTCGGCCTGGCCACCGGGCTGACCGGGGGTTGGCTGGACGGCAGCAAGCGCTGGCTGGCCCAGCGCGTGCTGAACTGGAAGTTCGGTGGTGACGCCACGCCCCAGACCCATACCGATCCGCGCCTGGCGGCCCTCGTCGCCGGCGTGCCCGCGGCGGCCGACTTCGACCCCGCCTCGCTGGCCCAGCCGCGCGTGCCGCTGGCCCTGATCACGGCCGATGGCGACCGCTGGCTGCAGCCGCGCTTCCACAGCGATCCCATCCTGGCCGCCTGCCAGGGCTGCGAGCGCCTGGTGGAACTGAAGGGGGCAGGCCACGGCGCTTTGCTGGCCCCGCCGCCGCCGTCCGACCGGCTGGGTCGGCTGGAATGCGAACTGCTGTGCGACCCGCTAGGTTTCGACCGACCGGCGGCGACGGCCCAGTGGGTGGGGGCAACGGTGGACTTCTTCCTGCGGCATCTGCTCAGTCTTCCGTCGATAGCGGGTACGACTCTGAAGACCTAGTGGCGGCGGACTTCAACGCAGCGAGGCTGTGTGAAAACGTGCTCTCGAAGGCATTTCAGGGGTCTCAACATCCTTGGCGCCCCTCCGATCGTCGATCCAGACTCAATCTGAGAGGTCGCTTCTGAATCGCCGCACCGCCATTTGCAAGACAACCGAGCGCGGAAAAGTCATTCTCACAGCAGCGGCGAAATACATGACTTACGCGCCTGCCGAAGCCACTTTCGGCCTGGTGACTTCGGCCAGCCGATTGGCAGACAACCTCATCATGTTCAAGGCGCTTCTCGCCTTAGCGAGGCCATGCCGCGTTGAGTGGAAGCACGAGAACGGTCGAACAGAGCGCTTTGGAACTGGGCGGCTGTGTCCATCAGGTGCCAGTTGGTTTTGAGATCCCTCTCGGGGAATGATGACAAGGCCTCACGTCTCGTCCACACAGCCTCCAACCTTTGCTGGCCCTCGATGCGCAATGTCGAGTGCACGCTGCCGGGGCAGGTTTCGGTCAATTGCGCATCGCGGCAGCCCGGGTTCACATTCAGGTTCGTCCCGCCGAACCTGACGCGCAATGCGTCACGGCTTCTTTCGAAGATTGAGGTGCACGTTGCCGCACGCGCAGCGCAAACCCTCAGGGCTTCGGTGTTGTGGCTTGACAAACAGGACGGCCCGGCAAGGCTGGCACGTGAACAGGTCCTAGATCGCTGAAGGCTTTCACGATGGGCTCGAAGTCGTTTCGGTGCAGATGGGTCCACTCGTTGTAGCGGACTGCTGCATTGACCGGCCGTTGCTCAGCGTTTGACGCCGCGGCCTCGACCGCGCAGCCGCCGCGTTGCCACAGGTGGGAGGCCGCCGCCACTCCCGCCGGTCAGCGCCTCAGCTTGAACTTGCGCAGCAGGCCCTGCTCGTCAAATAGAAGCACGAGTTCGGTTTCCGATGTGTCCATGGCCGAGCTGACGAGGCCAACGACGGGCACGAAGTCCAGGAAGCGTGGCGGCCAGTCGCGGTAGACGTAGTGGGTCGTCGACCAGCCGCTGTCGAAGCGCAGCACGGTGCCGGCGCCGAGCAGGTGCTCGGCCTCGGCCCGCGTCGTCTTGCCGGGTTGCAGCAGCTGGCCGGCTTCGCTGGGTTGGAGGGTCATCATGCGGCCGTTGCCGGCAGTGGTGCAGGATGCGAGCCCGGCGCAAAGGACGATGAGGAAGAGGCGTTTCATGGTGTCATGGGCTCCAGTTCGATGAGGGCGTCCTGCGGCCATGCCTTCCACTTGTCCGGCGGCAGCACGACGAAGTGGTCGCGCTGTGCGAAGGGCCAGTCCAGCAGGCCGAAGAGCAGGCCGGTCTGTCCCATCTCGCTGCCGTGCATCCAGCGGTAGGGCAGCTCGGCGCGCCGGCCGTCGTCGTGGATCTGCGCGGCGAACACCGGAGCATCGGCGAAGAAGCCCCAGGCCACGTGGCGGCTGGTGCACACGTCGGTGGCGGCGCGCAGGGCATGGAAGGCCGGCGGTTTGATGCCGCGGGCCAGGGCGCCGCCGTAGAGGTCGGCCCGGCATTCCAGGCGCAGGTCACCCAGGCGGCGCGCGCGCTCGGGCAGGCCCGGCGTGCGCACGTCCACGGCCCAGGCCAGGCGGCCGTCCAGCAGCCGGCTGCGCACGACGGCATCGGGCGGCAGCTGGCGCCATTCGGGTGGGATGGCGAAGCGGCCCAGGGCGTCGAGGGCGATGGGCTGGCGCACCGCGCCGTGACGCAGCTCCAGCGCGGGCTCGTCGGCCAGGTCGCGGCGCGGCAGCACGCGGATGCGCAGCTCGGCCCGCGGTGCCAGGCCGGCCTTCTCGCGCTCAAAGACGTCCAGCACCAGCAGCAGGTCGGCCACGGTCTTGTGCTCGCGGCTGGCCGTGCTTTCGCCCTGGACCTCGACGGGCAGCAGCTCCGCCGGGGCCGCCAGCGCCAGGGCGATGAGCCAGGCGGCGGCGCTCATTGCGGTTGCAGGGCGCGCTCGACGTCGAGCACCGCCTGGTTCAACACCGCGAGCACCCAGGCCTGGTCGTCGGCCTCGGTGTTGGTGAAGGCGAAGCTGGCGCTGCGGCCCCGGGCATCGATGGCGAGCAGGCTGGAGAAGCCGCGGTATTCGCCGTCGTGGGCGATGACGGCGCGGCCGTCGATGTCGGCGGCGATCCAGCCCAGCGCGTAGTCGCCGCCCTTCAGCGCCCGGATGCGCTGCAGATATCCGGTGGCCAGCGGCGTGGCCTCGCCGCGCAGGGCGCGCAGATGCCAGCGCACCCAGGTGGCGTAGCTGTCGGGCGTGGTGGTCGTGCCTTCGCCGCCGGGGCGCAGCACGTCCAGCCAGGCGGCCACGTCGGCGTCCTCGGCCACCAGCGCGCTCAGCCTGCCCTTGGCGCCCACGTGGCCCATCGGACGGTTGCTGAAGCGAACGTCGGCCGAGGTCCAGCTGACGCTCAGGCCCAGCGGTCTGGCCAGCTCCTGCTCGAGCAGCTCGGCATAGGGCCGGCCGGTGCGGGCCTCCAGCATCAGCGCGGCCATGGCATAGCCGGCGTTGGAGTAGAGGAAGCTCTGGCCCGGCGTGACGCCGGCCGGCGGGTCCTGGGCCAGCAGCCAGGCGGCGAAGAAGCGCTCGCGGCCGGCCAGCGTGGTGGGCAGGGGGGCGAGCGTCGTCTGCAGCCAGGCCATGAAGCGCGCGATGTCGTCGGCGTTGTTGAAGGCCAGCAAGCCGCCGCGATGCGACAGCAGCTGCTCCAGCGCGATGCCGCGATAGGCCGGCAGCATGCCTGGCGCGAGATCGGGCAGGGCCTCGGCCAGCGTTGTCGTCCAGGCGATGCGGCCCTGCTCGACGAGGCGGCCGGCCAGGGCCGAGGTCATGGCCTTGGTGGTGGAGCCGATCATGAAGGTGTCGCCGGCCTGGATCGCGGCCGTGGTGCCGACCTGGCGCAGCCCGGCCAGGGCCTGCGTCGAGCCGTCGGGCGTCACGTGGGCGAGGGCGATGCCGGCGAGGCCGCTGGCGACGGCGGCGTCGGCCGACTTCTGCAGCTGGGCTGCGGTGCTGGCGTTGGCATCACCGCCGCCGCCACCGCCGCAGGCGGTCAAGGCGAAGGCGGCGGCCAGCGTGAGGGTGCGAAGCAGCGGCATGGGGAGAAGCGTCGAAGTGAAGACGCATCTCATTCTTCGCAGCCGACCTCAAGGCCAGCCAAAGAAGCCGGGTCAGCGCAGCGCGCCGTCGACCCAGGCGCCGAGCTGGGTGGCCGTCATGGCGCCGCTCTGGCGTGCGACCTCGCGGCCGTCGACGAAGAGCACCGTCGTCGGGATGCTGCGGATCTGCAGGCTGGCGCTGCTGTGCTGGGCGGCGTCGCTGTCGACCTTGACGAAGCGGATGTCGGGCCGCGCACCGGCGAGCTGTTCGAAGTGCGCCGCGTAGGAGCGGCAGGGGCCGCACCAGGCCGCCCAGAAGTCCACCAGCACCGGCGCCTCGGTACCTTGCAAATAGGGACCGAGGTCGGCGTCGCCCAGGGCAACGGGCTTGCGCGGCGCGACGGGGCCGCCGCAGTGGCCGCAGGTCGGGTCGTCGGAAAGGCGTTCATCCGGCACGCGGTTGCGGGTGCCGCATTGGGGGCAGACGAGGATCATGGGTTTGAATTCAGTCCAAGGGGCGTGAGGCGGCGCCGTGCGCAGCGCCGCGTGCGGGCTTAGGTCGGGCCTGACGGCGGCGCTTCAACCCGAGAGCCGTTCAATCTGCCCGCGCACCTGCTTGAGCACCTCGTTGGCCAGGGCCGTGTCGGTCTTGGCGACGCCGCGGGAGATGGCCATGGCGCCGATGAGGGCGGCCACGGCCATGGTCGCCTTGGCGGGGTCCTTGCCCTGCGGGTCCAGCACGGCTTGCAGGCCGTCGCGCAGCTCGATGAAGCCGGCCGTGTAGCTTTGGCTGACCAGCTCGCTTTGCCGGCCGGTGTCGCAGGCGGAGGTGACGACCGGGCAGCCTGCCGTCTGGTCGTCACGCACGCGGCGGCTCAGGTATTGGTCGAGGTAGGTGGCGAGCGTGGGCGGCTTGCCGCTGCCGGCCTTTGTGGTCCAGTCGAAGCCCTTGCGGAAGCTGTGCGCAAAGGCCTTGGCGGCCAGCTCCTGCTTGCCGCTGAAGTGCTTGTAGAGGGCGCCGTGCGTCAGGCCGGCGGCCTTGCAGATGTCGGCCACGCCGACGCCGTCGATGCCGTGCTGCTTGAACAACCGCGCCGCCGCATCCAGCAGGGCCAGGCGGTTGAGTTCGGATTGCTCCTTGGTGACCTTCATCGCGTCGTCGCTCCCGCAAAGGTTGGTGCAGGGAAGGGTGATTGCATAGGTTTGATTATGACTGATACCATTGTGTTTTGAAATCAATCGCAATCAAAACGTAAAGGTGATGTGATGCTGGCTCCCCGTCTCGCCAAGTTGCTGCAGCGCCGCGGCATCCACTACGCCTGGATCGTTGCGGCGCTGACCTTTCTGGCCATGCTGATCACGTCGGCGGCGCTCGGTTTGCCGGGGGCGCTGCTGCAGCCGCTGACCAAGGAGTTCGGCTGGAGCACGACGGAGCTGTCGTCGGTGTTCGCGACGCGCTTCGCGCTGTTCGGGCTGCTGGGGCCGTTCGCGGCCGTGGTGCTGATGCGCTTCGGCGTGCGCAATATCGTGGCCCTGGCCTCCACCATCATCGGCACGACGCTGCTGCTGGGGGCCTTCATGCACAGCCTGACCCAGGCCTTCGTGCTGTGGGGTGTGGTGCTGGGCTTCGGCACGGGCATGACGGCCATGGTGTTGGGCGCCACGGTCGTGAACCGCTGGTTCGTCGAGCGCAAGGGCCTGGTCATGGGCCTGCTGGCAGGCAGCAGCGCGACGGGCCAGCTCGTCTTCCTGCCGCTGGCCACCTGGCTGATCGAGAACCATGGCTGGCGGTCGGCGCTTTTCCCGGTCGTCGCGGCGACGGGCGTCGTGGCCGTGCTGGTGCTGCTCTTCGTGCGCAACTCGCCGGCCGATCTGGGCCTGTTGCCCTATGGCGCCACCGAAGCACCGGCCGCCAGTGCCGCGCCGGTCCCCACCTGGAAGCTGCCCTTCGAGACCCTGGCCATGGCTGCGCGCGTGCCGGCCTTCTGGGTGTTGGCCGGCACCTTCTTCATCTGCGGCCTTAGCACCAATGGCCTGGTGCAGACCCATTTCATCTCGCTGTGCAGCGACCGCGGCCTGGGCCCGGTGCCGGCGGCATCGGTGCTGTCGATGATGGGCGTCTTCGACCTCGTGGGCACGACGCTGTCGGGCTGGCTGTCCGATCGCTTCGACAACCGCAAGCTGCTGTTCTGGTACTACGGCCTGCGCGGCCTGTCGCTGTTCTGGCTGCCTTATTCGGACTTCACGGTCGCCGGACTGTCCACCTTCGCCGTCTTCTATGGTCTGGACTGGATCGCTACCGTGCCGCCCACCGTCAAGCTGGCGGCACAAGTCTTCGGCCCGGCCCGCGCGGGCCTGGTGTTTGGCTGGGTGTTTGCCTTCCACCAGCTCGGCGCGGCGACGGCGGCCTTCGGCGCGGGCTTCACGCGCTCGGTGATGCTGTCCTATTCGCCGGCGCTGTTCGTGGCGGGCGGGGCCTGCCTGATCGCGGCCGTGGCGGTGATGGGGGTGCGTTCGTCGGCGGCGCGGCTGGTGGCGGTGGGCGCGCGCTGAGGGCTCAGCCGCTGGTGCCGCTGCGCTCGTTCGCCTTGCGAAACGCGGCGGGCGGCCGGCCCAGCAGGCGCTGGAAGGAGCGCCGCATGCGCTCCGTATTGCCGAAGCCGCAGTCCTCGGCGATGCGCTGTACGGAGGGGAGCCCGGCTTCCAGAGCGGCGCGTGCCGCGTCCACGCGCAGCCGCTCGACTGCATGCGCCGGGCTGGCGCCGGTCTCGGCCAGGAAGCAGCGCGCGAAATGCCGGGGGCTCATGCAGGCGCGGGCTGCCAGTTGGTCCACGCGGTGGTCGAGCTTGAGATGCTGCCTCACATGGTCGAGCAGTTCGCTGAACCGCCCCTCGGGCCGCTGCAGGTCCAGCAGCGGCGAGAATTGGGACTGCCCGCCCGAGCGGCGGCGCTCGACCACCAGTTGGCGTGCGGCGTCGCGGGCGACGTCCTCGCCGCAGTCATGGGCGACCAGGGCCAGGCAGAGGTCGATGCCGGCCGTCATGCCGGCGCTGGTCCAGACCTCGGGCATGCGCTGGGAGCGCCTGCGCCGGGCAGATTCGCGCACATAGATGCGGTCGGGCTGCAGGCGCACGGCCGGGAAGTCGCTGGCGAACTGGCGGCTGCGCGACCAATGCGTTGTCGCCGTCCGATCGTCCAGCAGGCCCGCCGCCGCGAGCAGCAGGCTGCCGCTGCAGATGCTGGCCATGCGCGCGCCGGATTGGCCGGCCCGTTGCAGCCAGCCCGTGAGCCGGGTGTCGCGGCAGGCGGCATCGATGCCATCGCCGCCTATGGCCATCACCAGGTCGACGTCGCCCAGCTGCCGCGGCAGCGGCTGCACGGGCCAGGCGATGCCGGCGGAGCTGCGCACCGAGCCCGCCGTGCTTGCCGCCAGCCGCCATGTGTAGCTGCCGGGTTGTGCCAGCCGGGCGACCTCGAAGACCGCCATCGGCCCGGCCAGGTCGAGCTGCTGGAAGCCGGGAAATACGACGAAGACGATGCGGCAGGCCATGCCCGATTCTGACAGCGGTGGCGGCCATGCCGTCATGGCAGAAAAAGTGGGAACAGCGTCATGGCGGTCAATCGCTCCCAGGCGCAAGCTGCGAACCTTTCCAGGAGGGATGCCCATGGACAAGGAAAACGCGGTGCTCGAGGCAACTGAAATGGTGCAGGGGGTGGTTGATGCGCAACCTGCCACCGATCCCGGGCGTTCTCTGATCACCATCAACAGCCGCTCGACCGCCGTCATGGTGCAGGGCCAGGGCAGTTGGCTAGTGGACGAGGCCGGCAAGCGCTACCTCGACCTGATGCAGGGCTGGGCCGTAAACAGCCTGGGGCACAGCCCTGCGGTCGTGGCGCAGGCGCTGGCACAACAGGCACAGCGCCTGGCGAATCCGGGGCCGGCCTTCTACAACCGGCCGGCCATCGAGCTGGCGGAGCGGCTCGTCGAGTTGAGCTGCTTCGACCGCGTCTTCCTGGCCAGTTCGGGCGCCGAGGCCAACGAGTGTGCGGTGAAGCTGGCGCGGCGTTGGGGCCGCCAGAGGCGCGGTGGCGCCGCGGGCATCCTCGGCTTCGAGAACGGTTTCCACGGCCGCACGCTGGCCATGATGAGCGCCTCGGGCAAGCCGGGCTGGGACTGCATTTACGCCCCCATGCCGGCAGGCTTCGCCAAGGCCGGGCTCAACGACATCGGGTCGGTGGAGCGCGCCATCACGCCCGACACCGTCGCCGTGATGATCGAGCTGGTGCAGGGCGAGGCGGGCGTGAACCTGGCCGACCCCGGCTTTGTGCGCGAGCTGCGGTCGTTGACAGCCGAGCGGCAACTGTTGCTGATCGTGGACGAGGTGCAGACCGGCATCGGCCGCTGCGGCCATGCGTTCGCCTACGAGATGTACGACGTGGAGCCGGACATCATGACCCTGGCCAAGGGCCTGGGCGCCGGCGTGCCGCTTTCTGCGGTGCTGTGCAAGGAGAGCTTCAACTGCTTCGAGTCGGGCGACCAGGGCGGCACCTATTGCGGCAATCCCTTGATGGCGGCCGTGGGGCTGGTGGTGGTGAACGAGGTCTGCCGGCGCGAATTCCTCGCGACGGTCAGGCGGCGCGGCCAGCAGCTGGCCGACGGCTTGCAGGCCCTCGTGCGCGAGCATGGCCTGCTGGGCGAGCGCGGCGCCGGCCTGTTGCGCGCACTCGTGCTGCCCACGGACCAGGCGGAAGAAGTCGTCACTGCAGCGCGAAACCTGGAACCCGTCGGGCTGCTGCTCAACGCGCCGCGTGGCAACCTGCTGCGCTTCATGCCGGCGCTGACGATCTGCGAGGCGGAGCTGGAGCATGCTTTGCGGATGCTGGGTGCGGCGCTGCGCGAAACCTTGGGCTGACAGGCCCGCGGCGCCGCTGCTCAGCCGCGCCCACGGCAACGGGTACCGACCGCCATCATCGGCGGGCGCGGGTTGAACTCCAAGATTCAATCCGCGCGGACAGGGCCTCTGTTAGTCAAACCACGTCTGTGCACGTGAGCCATCAGGGCTTCCACCATCCTCCGCCCAGCGCGGCAAAGAGCCCGGCTGTGTCGGACAGTCGGCTGGCCTGGGCTTGCACCAGGTTGAGCAGGGCTTGCTGGTAGTTGTGTTCGGCCGCCAGCACCACCGGCAGGGCAGCGTCCCCGAGTTCCAGTTGCCGGCGATTGACCTCGAGGCTCTTGAAGGCCGCTCGTTCCGCGTTGTAGGCCTCGGCGAGGGCCTCGGCATCGAACTGCAGGGCGGTTAGCGCATCCGCGACATTCTGGAACGCCGTGATGACGGCATTTCGATACAGGGCCTCAGCCTGCTCGTACGCGGCTTCCGCGGCCAGCTTGCGATGCAGCAGGGCTCCACCGTCGAACAGAGGTTGTGTCAGGCCCGCTCCGAGGTTCCAGAACCCATTGCCCGACTTGAAGAGCTGGCTGAGCGCGGTCGCCGAGCTTCCAATGCCGGCCGACAGCGTCAGCTGCGGCAAGCGGTTCGCCTGTGCAACGCCAATCTGGGCACTCGCGGCATGCAATTGCTCCTCCGCGGAGCGCACATCCGGCCGCTGCGCGACCAGCTTGGAGGGAAGGCTCAGCGGCAGATCCTGCGGCAGCCGGAATGAGGCCAGGTCGATCCCTTCGAAGTGGAAATCCGCGGGCAGGCTGCCTGCCAATGCAGCGATCAGGTCCCGCTGCTGTGCCAGCTGCTTCTTCAGCAGCGGAATGGCCGATCGAACCTGCGCCAGTGCGGCCTCCTGGTTCACGACATCCGCCCCCGCGGCGGCGCCCGCGGACTCCTGCCCACGCAGCAACTCCAGGCGTCGCGACTCGGCGTCGACGATGTTCTGCAGGGCGGTCAGCTGCGCCCGCAGCGACGCCTCCTGAATCGCGGCCACGACGACGTTGGACGTGAGCGCCAGTTGGGCAGCCTCGAGCTGGAAACGCTGCGAGTCCGCCTGGGCACTCAGGCTTTCGACCGCCCGCCGGGTGCCGCCAAAAAGGTCAGGCACGTAGGAGATGTTCAGTTGCGCCGTGTGCAGGTTGTACAAGGCGGCTCCCGAGGCCGCCGACGTGGTCAGGCTGCCGGTGGGCACCTGTTGGCGGGTGGGGTTGAAGTTCACAGACACCGCCGGGAAGAACGAGGCCTGCTGCGCCAGCATGTTCTCGTGCGCCAATTTCAAGGCCGCTTCGGCTGCCAAGATCGAGGGGCTGTTCTTGAGCGCCTGGTCGATCAACGCATCCAGCGCTGGAGACTGGAAGAGGTGCCACCAGTCGCGCGGCAGGTCGCGGCCCTGATGGAACCGCTGGGCCTCGCCGGCTGCGACGGGCGCCGATGCGGTCGCCGGCGCCAGAGGCTCGGGCAGGTATTGGGTCGCAGCAGGGGTTTGCGGTCGCTGGAAGTCGGGGCCGACCGCGCAGCCGCCCAGCAACGTCGCCGCCAAGGCGGCCGCGGCCAGCCGGCGAGGAGAAGCGCTCAGGTCAGTTCTCATGAGGGTTCCCGTCATTTCGCTTCGGTGGCCCGGTCGATGAAGAGGGCGCCTCGCGTCACGACCTTGTCGCCGGCCTTGAGTCCTTCCTCGATCTCCACCAGCCCCGAACTGCTGCGGCCGATGCGCACCGGCTGGATGGCCAGCAGGCCGTCAGGACGCTGGACGAAGACATGGGTCTTGCTGCCCTCGTAGACCACGGCCTTCTGCGGCACGCCCACCGTCGTGGTCTGGTCGCCAGTGACGACGGTGAAGCTCGCGTACATCATGGGTTTCAGCGCGCCATCCGCGTTGTCGATGACGGCGCGCACGGCCAGGCGCCGGGTGGATGGATCGATGGTCGGCGCCACCCAGTTCAGCTTGGCTTTGAAGACACGCTTTGGCAGCGCCAGTGCGCGAACCTCGATCTCTTGTCCCACCCGGACCTTCGACGCGTCCGCCTCGCGTACGTTTGCGACGAGCCAGACGGTTCGAAGGTCGGCGATTGAAAACTGCGGGTTGGCCGCACCGTTGGCCGCACTCTGGATGTATTGCCCCACGCCCACCTGGCGCTGCACCACCGTGCCTGCGATCGGGGCGCGCACCAGCGCCTCGGGTCTCGCACCGGAGGCTGGCTTCGTGGCCTCGATCGCGGCGATTTCTTCGTCGGTCTTGCCAAGGATCTTCAGCCGGCTGCGCGCTGCCGCCAGCGCGGTCTCAGCGCTGCGCAGATTGCTCTGCGCCGCCACCAGATCCGCCTGGCTTTGCAGCCAGTCCTTCATGGCGGCGGATTTGGCGAGGTAGAGGTCGTGGACTCGCCGCTCGGTCGTCTGGGCGAGTTCCAGTTGGGCCTTCGCGCTGGTCACCCCTGCGGCGGCAGCGACCACGTCGTTCTGCCCTTGAACGTATTCCGAGGCTTCGACCGCCATCAACGGCGTACCGGCTTGCACCAGGTCTCCCAGCTTGCCAAACACCTTGGCGACCCGTCCGGAGAAGGGTGAGAACACCGGCGTGCTCGTGTCGTCGTTGGTTGCAATCTGGCCGTCGGTGACCTGCTCGTTGCGAAAGGCAATCGCCTTGACCGGCTCGATGTCCAGCGACGCGAGCTGGTCTTTCGTGGGCCGGAAGGTTCCCGCCGGAGTTTGGGTCTCCGGCTCGTGCTGCGTTTCGGGTGCCGCGCCGAAATGGCGGTAGGCCAGGAGCCCGGCGCCGAGCAGCAGCGCGATGGCGACTCCGCCTCCTACGGCGCGCTTATTGAGTTGGACTGAACGAGGCGTTGCATTCATGGTGAGTCGAGTGATTGAGTCGTCAACGGTGGCGGGGCGTCCGGGATGGCCGCATCGCGGGTCTCGTCATTCAAGGAACAGCTTTTTCACGTCGTCAGCCGTCGGCGCTGCGCCAAGGCGTTCGCGGAACTCCGAGTTGGAAAGCAGTTCCGCGGCGCGGGCCAGGTATTGCAGATGCTCTTCCGTCGCCTCCTTGGGAACGAGCAGCGCCAGGCAGTAGGCAACCGGCTCGCCATCCGGGGAGTCCATCTCGATGGGGGTCTGCGGTCTCACGAAGGCCGCGACCGCGTGCTCAAGTCCATCGATACGCGCGTGAGGCAGCATGACGCCCTTGCCCAGACAGGTCGTGCCCAGAGCCTCGCGCTCGTTCAGGCTGGCGAGCACCTCAGCCGCAGACTGCGTCGTGCCGCGAGCCAGAAGATTCGACAGGACGGCGAACAGCTCATTGCGGCCTCCGACGGAGGTGCCCAGCTCGATGCGATCCAGCGGGAGCAGGTCCGCGCCCCAGGCCGTAGCCTGCGGGTTCCTGGACGTGTCCGGGGATCCACCAAGGGTTTGGTCCAACACCCGGCGCGCCTGCTGCTCCACGAGCGGCGTGCGCCTGGAGAACTTCGCGATCAGCGTTGGCAGGGCGACCAGGATGAGGATGGGCGCCAGCAGGATGCCGCCGACGACGACCAGCGCCAGCGGGCGCTGCACCTGCGACCCGATGCCGGTGGAGAACGCGGCGGGCAGCAGCCCGACGCAGGCAACCACGCAGGTCATCATCACCGGGCGCATCTGGACACGGCACGTGCGGATCAGCGCGCTTGCGCGGTCCATGCCGATTTCGATGTGCTGGTTGTAGTAGGAAATCACCATGATGCCGTCCATGGCCGCGATGCCGAAAAGCGCAACGAAGCCGATGGCGGCGGAAACGCTGAACGGCGTGTCGGTGAAGTACAGCGCGAATATGCCGCCGACCAGCGCCATGGGGATCACGCTGGCAGCCAGCAGCATGTCGGTCACCGAGCCGAAGTTCATGTAGAGCAGCAGGCAGATCAGCAGGATGCTGAGGGGCACCGCCACGGCCAGCCTCTGCAGCGCTTCCTGCAAATTGCCGAACTCGCCGACCCATTCGAGTCGGTAGCCCGACGGCAGTCGGATCTGCTCCTGGACCTTGCGCTGCGCCTCCAGCACCGCAGAACCCAGATCGCGCCCGCGCACGCTGAACTTCAGAGGGATGTAGCGCTGCTGCTGCTCTCGATAGATGAACGAGGCACCTGACACCAACTGGACGTTGGCCACGTCTGCCAAGGGCACTTGCACGATGCCATTGCCCGACGGGCTCTGGGCGCCGATGTTGATGCGGCGGATGGCCTCCAGGCTCTGCCTGTACTCCGGCGCCAGCCGTACGATCATCGGGAAGTTGCGGTCGCTGCCGGGCTCGTAGAGGTTGCCGGCGGCCTGACCGCCAATAGCCGCCTGGACCGTGCTGTTGATGTCGCCGGCCGAGAGCCCGTACTTGGCTGCACGTTCCCGGTCGACGTCGATCTTGACGGTCGGTTGCCCGAGCGACGTGAAGACCGACAGGTCGGTCACACCTGGCACGGTCTCCACGACGCGTTTGATCTCGTTGGCGACCTTCTCCAACGTCTCGAGGTCGTTGCCGAATATCTTGATCGAGTTCTCGCCCTTCACCCCGGAGGCGGCCTCGGAGACGTTGTCCTCGATGTACTGGGAGAAATTAAACTCGATCCCGGGAAACCGGTTCGTCAACTTCTCGGTGATGTCCTCGGTCAGCTTCTCCTTGGTCAAGCCGTTGGGCCAGGTGTCGAAGGGCTTCAGCGGCACGAAGAATTCGGCATTGAAGAAGCCTGAGGTGTCGGTGCCGTCGTCGGGTCGGCCGTGCTGCGAGACGATGGTCTGGACCTCTGGGTAGCTGGCAATGAGCTTGCGAATCTGGTTGACGTAGCCATTCCCTTCCTCGAGCGAAATCGAGGGAGGCATCGTGGCGCGGATCCACAGGTTGCCTTCCTCCAGCTTGGGCAGGAATTCCAGGCCGAGCGGCCGCACTGCCAGCGCGGTCAGCACCGCCAGCACGCCCAGGCCGAAGAAGATGAGCCGACGGTGGTTCAGGGCCAGCTCGACGGCTGGTTCGTAGACCCGGCGGATCGCACGCACGAAGATCGTCTCCACTTCGTCGATCTTGTTGGGCAGGAGGAGCCCACTGAGCGCCGGGGAGATCGTGAACGTGGCGATGAGGCCGCCGGCGATCGCATAGGCATAGGTCTTCGCCATGGGGCCGAAGATGTGTCCCTCGATGCCGCTCATGGTGAACAGCGGGACGAAGCCGGCAATGATGATCGCTGCCGAGAAGAAGATGGCTCGGTTGACTTCGGTCGCCGAGTTGGCGATCACGGCGAACTTGCCGCGCAAGCCGACGGTGCTTCGCATCCTGTGCAACAGCGCCATGCCGGACTGGCGCGAATTCGAGCCCTCGGCGAGATGGCGGAAGATGTTCTCGACCATGATGACCGAGGCATCGACGACCAGCCCGAAGTCGATTGCACCCACGGAAAGCAGGTTGGCAGACTCCCCGCGCAACACCAGCAAGATGATGGCAAACGCAAGCGCGAATGGAATCGTCAGGGCGACGATGATGGCCGTACGCAGATTGCCGAGGAAGGCCCATTGCAGCAGGAAGATCAGCAGCACGCCGACCACCATGTTGTGCAGCACGGTCCGTGTGGTGAGCTTAATCAGGTCGCTGCGGTCGTAGATCTGTTCGATCTGGACGCCGGGCGGCAGCAGGTTGGAAGCGTTGATCGCCGCCACCTCCTGTTCCACGCGCTGGATGGTCGGCATGCTTTGCGCGCCGCGCCGCATCAGCACGATGCCCTGGACAATGTCGTCGTCATCGCCGTGCCCCGCGATGCCGAGCCGCGGCAGATGCCCAACGCTCACGTTGGCGACGTCGCTCAGCAGCACGGGTGAGCCGCGATTCGGCGCCAGCACGAGCTTACGCACTTCGTCCATCGACTGCACGAGGCCGATGCCGCGAACGACCGCTGATTGCGACCCGATGTTGACCGTCTGCCCGCCGACGTTGGTGTTGCTGGCATTCACCACCTGCAGCACCTGAGGCAGCGTCAGGCCGTAGCTCGCGAGGCGGTTTTGGTCGATTTCAATGTCGTAGGTCTTGGTCTGGCCACCCCAGCCCGTCACGTCGATCACGCCCGGGACCGCCTTGAATCGGCGCTCCAGCATCCAGTCCTGGATGGTCTTCAGGTCGGTGACCGAGTAGCCTGGCGGGCCGACCACGCGGTAGCGGAATATCTCTCCGGTCGGGCTGGTGGGCGAGATTTGCGGCTGGGCACCGTTAGGCAGCGGGGGCAGCTGTGACAGACGGTTGATGACCCACTGCTGCGCCTCCTCATAGGTGAAGTCATAGGTGAACTGCACCTTGACGTCGGAAAGCCCGAACATCGAGCTGGTGCGAATCGCCGACACATGAGGAATGCCGGCCATCCCGATTTCGATGGGAATGGTGATGTAGCGCTCGATTTCCTCGCTGGACTGCCCCGAGCTCTGGGTCACGATGTCGATCAAGGGCGGAACGGGGTCCGGATAGGCCTCGATGTTGAGCAGCTTGAAGCCAACCGCGCCCGCGACGAAGATGCTGATCAGCAGCACCACCATGAGAAAGCGCTGGCGCAGCGCGAATTCGACAACTGGGTTCATGCCCGTTCCTGGAAATATCTGCCTAAAGGTGCGTTGCTGGCGCAGGCCGTTGATGGCCGATTGTCAGCGGTGAGGCGTCACAAATATGGTTGTGGCGACGATCGCTCAGTCACGCGACAGCCTCGCTCCTAAATGGGGGCGCCCGATTCAAGTGGGCGATGAGCTGCGCATAGGCCTGATAGATCTTGGGTCGAGCCTCCAAGAACTTTTCCCAAGCGTTGGCGACAACTTGATTGGCATTGTCTTCGGTGCATTGGCTGGCCAAATTCGCTAGCAGCGTTTCATAGGCTTGGAAGAACTGGCTGTGCAAATGCGCAGGTGTGGCGAGCAGGTATGACGCTCGCCGCATGGCAGCGTGGTTGACGACGGCGATCAGAGCCACGCGATCACCCACTGTGGAGAGTGCGGCAAAGTTGTTCTGTGTTGCGCTGATCAAGCGAGGCCGATGTCGCCAGCCGGGGCTCGCCGCAGCCTGAGCGGCCTGAGCTTGATCCATGCGCATCAGCACTTCCGCTGCCTGCAGAAGCAGTTCCTTGTCGGCAGCGCTCAGGCGTTCGTTCCCCTGGGCCTCATTTCGTAGCGCGTTGGCGATGTCAAGTCGGCTCGCAGACAGTCCAGTGCGGTTGGCGTCGCAGACGCTCTGACCGCACGTGTGCACGGTAGTTTGAGTCATAGACCTCCCATTGAATTGCGAACAACTCTCAAGGCATCAGCCGATAGCCCGTCGACGCTTCGGTGACGAAATGCTTCGGCTCCGCTGGGTTCTCTTCGAGCTTCTTGCGCAAACAGGCGATGTAGACGCGCAGGTACTCACGGTTGTGCGAATACGCCGGTCCCCAGACGGCCGTGAGCAGATCTGCATGCGTCAGCAGTTTGCGGGGGTTGGCGATCATGGTGATCAGCAGCCGATATTCAATCGGCGTCAGATGGACGTCCGACCCCTGTCGCTTGACGGTGCGAGAGATGAGGTCGACCTCCACTGCGCCGAAATTGAATGTCCCCGCGGCACTGCCACCGGGACCGGCTTGTGGCAGTCGGCGACGTTGCGACGCACGAGCACGCGCCGTCAGCTCCTTGACGCTGAACGGCTTGGTCAGGTAGTCATCAGCCCCGGCGTCAAGCGCGGCAACCTTGTCCGTCTCGAAGTCTTTCGCGGAAAGCACAATCACCGGAACGGACGACCACGCGCGCAGGTCCTGCAGATAGCGCAGGCCGTCTTCATCAGGCAGCCCGAGATCCAAGATGATGAGATCGGGCCTGCGCGTGCCGGTCTGTATAAGGCCTTGCCGAACCGTCTCGGCTTCGTGGACCGCCCAGCCATCCGCTTGCAAGGCCTTGCTGACCACGAAGCGAATGCTGGGCTCGTCCTCGATGATGAGCGCGACTGGGCGCAGGTTTCCCGACGAAGAGTGCTGCTGCGCCATTGCGTGCCCCGGACGTGATCTGTGTCCGCGATGCGTGCCGGTTCTGGGCCGTCGCCTTAGAAGTGGAAGATCAGGTCACCCGAGAGGATGGTCTGGTTGTACTTGTTCGGGGCAATGCCTGCGTTGGAATTGCCATTGAACGCCGGCGCTCCCTTCGAGTGGTAATAAGCAATCTCGGGACGAACCTCGATTTGCGGCGAGAACCAGTGTTGCCAGCCGACGGCCAGATTGATGTAGCGCGCCGCAACGCCGGTGCGCTGGCCCTGCGGATCCCAGAACAACTCCGGGCGGATCGAGAAGTTGTTGAGTGGGTCCGGTGAGTAATTGATGTAGGCCACCGTGCCCGTTGCGCCCGCCGTGCAGGTGAGCAACGCTGCATTCCTGCAAATTGCGAGGTTGGGGGAGTTGTAAGGCATGAACTGCGACGAGAAGGGCGAGCCGTTGTTGTTGTAGATCGCTTGAACGTCGCTGTTGAGCGAGTTGGGCGCCTTCGTCTGGAACAGGTGATAGGCCTCCCAGGCGACGTGCCATTTCTCATCAAAGGCGTGATACGCAGTCAGGCCGTACCACTGCAGGTTGTTGTAGCCATACGTCCCCTTGTTGATGCCGTTGGCACAGGCATTGATGTCCGTCTTCCCGTCGTCTGCGTTCCAGCGGGCGCACAGCGTGAAGGTAGGCATGGAGCCAGGGTCGACCTTGAACTTTGCGTCCGGATAGAGCGGGTTGTAGCCAACCTGGCCCGGCTGGCTCCCGGGCACGTTGGGGTAGGGGTTGTCGACCTTCTGATGCAGGTGGTTGGGGGTCGCCTCGGTGCCCACGGAGACGCCGAACTGAAGAATCCAGTTCTTGTCAACGGCCAGGGAGGTCTGGATGCCGGTGTTGGTGTAGTTGTCAAAGGTATACGTCATCGAGTGCGTATACATGTAGTTGTTGGGCGCCAGCTGGGCCTCAATGTCGGGAAGGGAGATATAGCGGCCGACTCGCACCATCAGTCCCTCGGCAACCTGAGGGATGAAAAGTTCGCCATACAGCATGGGAAAGTCATATCCCATGTTCTTGTCATGCTTCAGCAGCTGATCACTGGCCAGGCCAAATGCCGTCGTGTATCTATAGTCGACACCGTAAATGGCGGAGATGCGCAGACCCCAGTCGATATGATCCTTTTGGACGGTATCTGGAAAACGGTCCAGATAAAGGACTGCTTGGTCCAATTGAACCGTATTGGGCGTATACAGATACGCTGCCGGAGCGTTGCCGCCCCGTTTTGTCGTGCTGGTGCTGATATTGCCACCGACATTGACCCAGCCGTAAAGCTGAAGATTATTGTCTCCCATCCACTTGCCGAAGCTCGTATTAGAGAGCGCTGTCATCAAAGGGCTGTCCACCGAATTGGGTCGGGTTACACCCAGCGATGTGGTTCCACCATAGGGCCATTCGGTAAACGGCATCGGCGGGGAAGGTTGCGCTGCCGGAGGAAAATAGTCGCGACGCGCTGGCGGTGCCTTGGGGTCGGACGGGGCGCCAGCCTGGTCCATTTCGAGCTTGTAGTAATTGGACAGACGCTCCCAGAACCCCGTTCCCAGGTAGTCATCCAAGCACTCGTAGTTCTTGTAAGGGTCGCACTTGGCCGCTGGTTTCGCAGAGGCGGCGACGGGCGCGGCGTCCGCGGCCCAGACGGGAGCGCAAGCGAGGGCGGAAATGATCGTGGCGGCAGCGACCGGCCGGAGTTCACGTGCTGAATGCTTCAGCGGGCGGGCGGGCCATGCCGGTTTCCCATTCGTCGGCGAGTTCGATTTCATGAAAATGATCCTGGTTGTGTTGGTAGTTTTGTGCGCGCTTATTTCTTGTTGGTCGTGTCGGTCTCGGCGGCAGCGCTGGCAGCCCTTTCGGCACGAATTTTTTCCAGGCGGCGCTTATTCATCCAAGGCGTGGTTTCGGCGCGAGGACCATGATCCAGCGGCAGAACAACTGGCTTTGCCTGGCGTGCTTCAGTGGCCTCGGGACGCTTGTCTTGTGTGGACGGCGCTGCCGTGTCTTGCCCCGCGTATGCGGCAATGTTGCTGAACATCGACAGCGCGAGAACGCCGGCAAAAGCAATATTTTTTTTGCCCAGATGGAACATTTGGCCACTAGCCTGGATGACTCCGCAAGACACGTCGAATTTCTCAATGGCATTCATATAAATACCTTTCTATATAGTCAGAAGTGCATGGCGTGAATAAATCGAGAAAGCCGCAAAGTCCGGCGGATTGAGTGCGCTTCCGGTCGTACAACTTGGGGCTTGTTGAACAAATTATGCGGTGCACCATGTCAAAATGGCGTCAAATCTTTATTGCCAAACATCAAGAAGTTATCAACACAAGATTGGTGCGACGGCCGCGCTATTGGTGCGGGAAATAAAGGGCAGATCAATATTTCCAGGATCGGTATAAAAAATTCGTAAAGATCATCTCGATTCGAGGCCGCTCATACCTTCCAGGATGCGTGACGACGATCAATTTGGTGCACTGGCCGGAGGCCTGCATCTTGCTCAGGGGCCCGTCTCGGAAGCCGTTCGGTCGAACGGAGGCGGGCTGAAGCCTTGTGAACCGCCCCGCCTGGCGTGCAGGCGCTGACCGTTGAAAAGATGGAGCTTGCGGCTGGTGTTCGAGCGGCCTGGCGGGCATGAGTCGCGGTGGTCTGCCGCCGTATCCACCACGGGCCAGATTGGCGCCACGCCTCAGACACTGCGGCCTGGGTGCGCAAGCATGGGCGCGACACCGGCCAGCGCGAAGGCGTCACCACCGCCGAGGCGGCCCGAGTCTGGGAGCTCGAATTCGAGGTGCGCGAGCTGCATCGCTCCGACGAGATACTCAAGCGCGTCGGTGCGTTTTTCGCTCAGGCTGAACTCGACCGCCGATGGAAGTCTGGAGCGGCTTCGTGAACGAGCACCGCGCCGCCAGGGCCTGCGCGGTGTCATTCACGGCAAGGCCGTGCGCGTGATGGACGCGCTGGAGCGGGCGCTGTCCGAGTGTCGGCCCCCGTGCGGGACAGGGCCCCGATCTGCAATTTGGACCGGGGCTCGTGCGCATGGATCCGCTACCGCCAGCGCCCGAACGAGGCGGGCATCCAGCAGCGCGCGTGATTCACCTCGCTGTCGGCCACGACACCACAAAAGCGCAGCCCTGCCCCGCCAGCCCGTCGGTGATGTGCACGCGCCCGCCCAGCCGCGTGGCTGCGCGGCGCACGATGGCCAGGCCCAGGCCGGTGCCGGCGACCTCGCTGCCTGCGGCGCCTCGCCAGAAGCGTTCGAAAGCGGCCTCGCGTTGCTCGGGCAGAATGCCGGGGCCGTCGTCGGCGACGCGAAGCATCAGCGGGCCTGAGTCGCTGCCTTCGAGCGTGACGGCGATACGGCCGCCGCGTGGCACATAGCGCAGCGCGTTGTCGACGAGGTTGTTCAGCACCGACTCGAAGGCCGTGCGATCCAGTTGGGCATGCAGGGCGGCGGGGGCGTCGAGGGACAGGTCCAGCCCAAGTTCGAGAGCGCGTGGCGCCGACTGGGCGAGGGTTTGTTCGACGAGGGCTGCAACGTCGAGGCTCTCTTCCGAAGCGCCGCGGCCTTCGTCCAGCCTGGCCAGGGTCAGCAACTGGCGGCTCAGGTGGGAGGCGCGGTGCAGGGCCGCTTCGAGCGCATCGGCGGCCTCACGGCGCTCGCTGTCGTCGGCTGCATGCGCGAGCAGATGGGCCTGGGTGGCGACGACGGCCATGGGCGTGCGCAGCTCGTGGGCGGCGTCCTGGACAAAGGCGCGCTCGCGCTGCAGCTGGGCGCGCAACCGGGTCAGCAGCTCGTCGAAGGCGGTGGCCAGGGGCCTGAGTTCCTCATGCTCTGGCGCGAAGCCCAGCGGCGACAGGTCCTGGGCATCGCGCTGCCTCACCGTCTCGGCCAGTCGCATGAGCGGCCTCATGCCGCGGCGCACGGCGATCCATAGCGGCAGCAGCACGAGGGGGAAGGCCAGCAGCAGGGAGCCGGCCAGTTCGCGGCCCAGCCAGCCGAGCACGGTGGCGTCGCCGATGCGGGGCTCCGCCAGCGTCAGCCGCCAGGGGCCGCCGCGAGCCTCGGCGATCCAGTGCGTGCTGACCGTGGCGGCCGCGAATCCGGGCGTGGCAAATACCGTCTTGCCGTCGACCGAATGCAGGCCGAAATCGACGTCGCCGGGCAGCATGCCGCCCTCGTGGCGAAGCCGGTTCAGCTCGCGGGCGCGGGTTTGCAGGACAAGGCCGGCGTCGCGCGGGTCGGTGATTTCGGCAAGCGAGGCGGCGATGCCATCGGCCAAGGTCTTCACGCCAGGGCGCTCGGCCATGTCGTGCTTGAACTGCAGGAAGTCCAGCGCCATCAGCGCGACGGCGACGAGGGCGAAGGCCAGCAGCAGGGCGCCAAGCACACGGCGCAGCAGTGTCGGCCGCCACAACGGTCGGAGCAAGGCCCTCATGATGCACCCTTCGCGCCGCGCGCCGTCCCGCCAAGCGGGAGTCGAGCCCCTTCGGGCGGCCGTGCGGGGCTCATGCGACGAGCTGGTAGCCGATGCCGCGCACGGTGCGGATGCGCTCGGCGCCTATCTTCTTGCGCAGATTGCTGATGTGCATTTCCAGCGTGGCGGGGTCGACGGCCTCGCCCAGGGGCTCCAGGCGCTGGGCGATGCGGCCCTTGGCGACGACGGCGCCGGGCTCGCGGGCGAGTTCGACGAGGAGCTGGAATTCGCGCGCCGTCAGCGACAGCGGCTCGCCGGCCAGGCGGGCTGCGTGGCTGCGCGGCTCGATGACGAGGTCGCCGAACTGCCAGCTCTCATGAGCCTGGCGGGCGCTGCGACGCACGACGGCATGGATGCGCGACACCAGCTCGGGGATGGCGAAGGGCTTGAGCACGAAATCGTCGGCGCCACCGTCGAGGCCCGCGAGGCGGTCCTCCAGCGCGGTGCGGGCGGTGATGACGATGACGGGCGTGGCGGCGTCGGCGCGGCGCCAGCGGGTCAGCAACTCGAAGCCCGAGCCGTCGGGCAGGCCGAGGTCGAGCAGCACGCAATCGGCGGCGACGTCGGCCAGCTGCACGGGTGCCTCCTGGGTGCGGCGCAGCCATTCGCAGCTGAAGCCCTGCTGGCGAAAGGCGGCCTGCAGGCTGCGGCCGAGGTCCAAGTCGTCTTCGATGAGCAGCAGATGCATGGCCGGCGATTGTGGCCGGCCAAGCCCAAGCTCAGCCAAAGATCACTTGACGATCAGCACCGGCGTCTCGATATGGGTCAGCACCTTCTGCGCCTCGCTGCCGAGCAGCAGGGCGGCGAAGCCCTTGCGGCCGTGTGAGGCCATGACGATGAGGTCAACGTTCTCGGCCTTGGCGTGGTCGACGATGGCTTCCCAGGCGTGCAGGGCCTCGGCGGTGTGGGCCTTGCAGGACAGGCCCTGCGCCGCGGCGGCCGCGCTGACGGCCTCGACGCGCTGGGTGGCGACGCGCTGCTGGGCATCGATGAATTCCTGCGGCGGCACGGGCTGTATCTCGGAGACTGCGCTGTAGGGGAAGGGCTCCATGACGCTCAGCGTCAGCAGCTGGGCGCCGTGCACCTTGGCGAGCTGGATGGCGGTGTCCACCGCATGGGCGGTGATGTCGGAGCCGTCAGTGGGGACGAGGATGCGCTTGAACATACGGTCCTCCAGTCGTTGCGGAGGACCACAGTGTCGGCCATCGCGCGCCGCAATGCTTGCCGGAAATCAACCCTTTGCAATGGGACGCACGGGGTCGGATGACCATTCGCTCCAGGAACCGGGGTAAAGGAGGCCATCGCCCAAGCCGGCGTGGGCCATGGCCAGCAGGTTGTGGCAGGCGGTGACGCCTGAGCCGCATTGGTGCACGACGACGTCGGCGGCGAGGGACTGCAGTTCGGCGCGCAGATGCTCGGCGGGTTTGAAGCGGCCGTCGGCGCCGAGGTTGTCCTTGAAGAAGCGGTTGCTGGCGCCGGGGATGTGGCCGGCCGCCTTGTCCAGGGGCTCGACCTCGCCGCGGAAGCGCTCGGCGGCGCGGGCGTCGATGAGTCGGACGCTGCCGAGCTTCTTCAGCAAGGTGGCGGCGTCGATCTGGCCGACCAGGGGCTCGCCCGGCTGCCAGTCGCTGGCCGTGGCGGTGGACACTTCGGGGGACATCTCGCCATCCCAGGCGCCATTCAGCACGGCGACCTCCGCGTGGCCCAGCCAGCGCAGCATCCACCACAGATGGGCGGCGTAGGGGCCGCCCTGGCGGTCGTAGGCGACGACCTGGCGGCCGGCACGCAGACCCAGGCGGCTCATCAGCGCGGCGAAGGCTTCGCGGTCGGGCAGGGGATGGCGGCCGCGGAAGGCGCCGTCGGGGCCGGTCTTGTCGCCGCAGAGGTCGCGGTCCAGGTGCAGATAGAAGGCGCCGGGGATGTGGCCGGCGGCATAGGCGCGCTCGGCGACGTCGGTGTCGGCGAGGTCGAAGCCGCAGTCGATGATCAGCGGGTCCTGCAGGGCACGCAGTTCGGCGGGGGAGATCAGCGTCGTGTAGGTCATGACTCGGCGGGGTTGAACTGGCTGTCTTTGGGAGGCGGGGCGACCTTGGACCGCAGCAGTGTGGCCGCAATGCCGGCGCCGATGATGAGCAGCATGCCGAAGAAGGCATGCCAGGTCAGCGGATCCTTGAACAGCAGCATGCCGTAGCCGAAGGAGAACACGATGCCCAGGTATTGCAGGCAGGCGTTCACCAGCGGACGGCCGATGGAATAGGCGCGGGTCAGGCAGACCTGGGCGGTGGTGGCCAGCACGCCGACGGCCAGCAGCAGGCTGGCGCCCCACACCGTGTGGCTGTGCAGGCCGCCTTCGGCGATGGCGGTAATGAGGGCGCCGGCCACGCAGCCGCCCACCGAGAAGTAGAAGACGACGCGCAGCTCGGGCTCGCCGACGCGGCCCAGGGCCGTGACCTGCAGATAGGCCATGGCGGCGATCATGCCGGACAGCAGGCCGGCCAGGCCGTGCCAGAGCTGCTGCTGGTCCAGCGTGGGACGCAGGATCAGCGCCACGCCGACGAAGCCCAGCAGTACCGAGGCCATCAGCCGCCAGTCCAGGCGCTGGGCCCCCATCAGCACGGCGCCGCCGAGCAGGAAGAGGGCCATCCAGACTGAGGACATGTAGTTCAGTGTCATGGCCGTGGCCAGCGGCAGTTTGCCGATGGCGTAGAACCACAGGCACAGGGATGTGACGCCGGAGACGCTGCGCCACAGATGCATGCCGGGCAGGCGGGTCTTGAGGCTGATGCCGGCGCGGTGCGACAGCAGGGCCATCATGATGGAGCCCACCAGGCCGCGGTACATGACGATCTCGCTGGCCGCGTAGAACTCGCTTGCCAGCTTGACGCAAACGCCCATGGTGGCGAACAGCAGCGTCGCCGCCACCATGAGCAGGGGGGCGGGCATCAGCCGGTGTAGTCCATTTGCCGGCGGAACCATTCATGGAAGTGCTGCATGCCGTCTTCCATCGGGCTTTGGTAGGGACCCATCTCGTTGTCGCCGCGCATCATCAGGGCCTTGCGGCCAGCGTCCATGCGCTCGGCGATTTCATCGTCCTCCACGCAGGTCTCCATGTAGGCGGCCTGGTGGGCCTCGACGAAATCGCGCTCGAAGGCGGCGATTTCCTCCGGGTAGTAGAACTCGACGAGGTTGACGGTCTTCTGCGGCGACACAGGGTGCAGGGTCGAGACGACCAGCACATGGGGGTACCACTCGACCATGATGTGGGGGTAGTAGGTCAGCCAGATCGCGCCGGCCTCGGGCGGGCGGCCCTCGCGGTACTTCAGCAGCTCGTCGTGCCAGCGCTGGTAGACGGGCGAGCCCGGACGCTCCAGTTCCTTGTGCACGCCCACCGTCTGCACCGAGTGGTGCTCGCCGAACTCCCAGGCCAAGTCGTCGCAGCTGACAAAGGCGCCCAGGCCGGGATGGAAGGGGCCAACGTGGTAGTCCTCGAGGTAGACCTCGATGAAGGTCTTCCAGTTGTAGTTGCACTCGTGGACCTGGACCTTGTCGAGCACATAGCCGGAGAAGTCCAACTGGGCACGGGGCCCCAGCTTGGCTAGCTCGGCCGCGACGTCATGGCCGTTGGCTTCGAACAGCAGGCCGTTCCATTCCTGCAATTTGTAACGATTGAGGTTCAGGCAGGGGTCGTGGTCGAAGTGCGGGGCACCGATCAGTTCGCCCTGATGTGAGTATGTCCAGCGGTGCAGGGGACAGACGATGTTGGAGCGGGTGTTGCCGCGGCCGCGCAGCATGACAGCCTGGCGGTGGCGGCAGACGTTGGAGATCAGCTCGACACCCTGGGCCGAACGCACCAGGGCCCGGCCTTCGCCTTCCTGCGGCAACGCATAGTGGTCACCGATTTCAGGGACGGCCAGTGCATGGCCGACATAGCGGGGCCCTCGCTGAAAGATGCTGGCCTGCTCGCGCTGGAACAGATCGGAATCGAAATAGGCGCTCACCGGGAGCTGGGTCTGGCTGCGTTGTAGCGCCGAGACGGGAAGGCTCAGGTCGGACATGATCCAGGCGGGTCTTTCAGGCGGAGTAGGGGTGCTGCGTCCCTCCGGCGCATCTCGGGGTTGCCGAGTCGGCCAGGTTGCTTGTGTGGTGGAGATCAGGAGTCGCGCGGGCGCGCGCTCGGGCGAGAGGTTGGGGATTCTACCCATGCCCGGCCCCGCGATGACGGATGACACGGTCGCGGTGTGCGGGAACGGCAAAACCCGCTGACTACAATCGCCGTTTCGCGCTTTGAAATGACCAAGACCTCTCCCCGCACCAAGGCCGCCGCGACCGACGGCGATGCCGATCTCAGCTACGAGCAGGCGCTCGACGAGCTGGAACGACTGGTGGCGGCCATGGAGGGGCAGCAGCTGCCGCTGGACCAGCTCCTGCACAGCTACAAGCGCGGCGCCGAGCTGCTGGCACTGTGCCGCGGCCGGCTGGCGGCAGTCGAACAGCAGGTCAGGCTGCTGGACGGTGCCGAACTGAAGGCCTGGGAGAACCCCGAATCTTGAATGCACAGGACTTTGACCGCTGGGTGCAGGCGTCGCTGACGGCCTTCGAAGCGGCCCTCGACGATCTCGTGCCCGCCGGTGCGCCGGCAGGCCTGGGCGAGGCCATGCGCTATGCGGTGCTGGGTGGTGGCAAGCGGCTGCGCCCCCTGCTGGTGCTGGCCAGCTGCGCGGCCGTGGGGGGCGACAGCTTTGCCGCCATGCGCGCGGCCTGCTCCGTCGAGCTCATCCACGCCTACTCGCTGGTGCACGACGACATGCCCTGCATGGACGACGACGTGATGCGCCGCGGCAAGCCCACCACCCACGTGGCCTATGGCGAGGCCCAGGCCATGCTGGCCGGCGACGCCATGCAGGCCCTGGCCTTCGAGGTGCTGACGCCCGACACCGGCATCGCCCCGGCTCTGCAGGCACGCTTGTGCTCGCTGCTGGCGCGCTCGGCCGGCCACGACGGTATGGCCGGCGGCCAGGCCATCGACCTGGCCAGCATCGGAAAGCAACTCGACGAATCCACGCTGCGCGACATGCACCGCCGCAAGACCGGCGTGCTGCTGCAGGCCAGCGTCATGATGGGCGCCGCCTGCGGCCCTGCCTCGGCACAGGCCACCCAGGCCCTGGCCGACTACGGCGCGGCCCTGGGCCTGGCCTTTCAGGTCGTCGACGACATCCTGGACGTGACCCAGGACTCGCAAGTGCTGGGCAAGACCGCCGGCAAGGATCAGGATGCGAACAAGCCGACCTATGTCAGCGTGCTCGGCCTGGAGGCCGCAAGGGCCCTGGCCCAGCAACTGCGCGCCGAGGCCAAGGCGGCCCTGGCCGCCAGCGGACTCGCCGACGTCAGCCACCTGAGCCTGCTGGCCGACTCCGTCGTCGAGCGGGACAACTGAAGAAGGACCGCCATGGAATACACGCTGCTGAAGAGCATCGAAAGCCCTGCGGACCTGCGCCGGCTGCCGCGCGCCGAGTTGCGCAAGCTGGCCGACGAGGTGCGCGCCTATGTGCTGGAGAGCGTCTCCAAGACCGGCGGCCACCTGGGCTCCAACCTCGGCACGGTCGAACTAACCGTGGCCCTGCACTACGTCTTCAACACGCCGGACGACCGCCTGGTGTGGGACGTGGGACACCAGACCTATCCGCACAAGGTGCTGACGGGCCGCCGCGACCGCATGCCGGGCCTGCGCCAGCTCGGCGGCATCAGCGGCTTCCCGCGCCGCGACGAGAGCGAGTACGACACCTTCGGCACCGGCCACTCCTCCACCAGCATCTCGGCGGCCCATGGCATGGCCATGGCGGCCAAGCTCAAGGGCGAGAACCGCAAGGCCGTGGCCATCATTGGCGACGGCTCGATGACGGCCGGCATGGCCTTCGAGGCGCTGAACAACGCCGGCGTGGCCCATGGCGGCCTGATGGGCGACCTGCTCGTCATCCTGAACGACAACGATATGTCCATCAGCCCGCCGGTCGGCGCGCTGAACAAATACCTGGCCCGGCTGATGAGCGGCAGCTTCTATGCCGCGGCCCGCGAGAGCGCCAAGAGCGTGCTGAAGAACACGCCGCTCTACGAGTTCGCGCGCAAGTTCGAGGAGCACACCAAAGGCATGGTCGTGCCGGGCACCATCTTCGAGGAGTTCGGCTTCAACTACGTCGGCCCCATCGACGGCCATGACCTGGACTCGCTGATCCCGACGCTGGAGAACCTGCGCGACAAGAAGGGCCCGCAGTTCCTGCACATCGTCACCAAGAAGGGCGCCGGCTACAAGCTGGCCGAGGCCGACCCGGTCAAATACCACGCCGCCTCGGGCAAGTTCGACCCGGCCGTGGGCTTCGTCAAGCCCGCCACGCCGCCCAAGCTGACCTTTACCCAGGTCTTTGGCGACTGGCTCTGCGACATGGCCGAGGCTGACCCGCGCCTGGTGGGCATCACGCCGGCCATGCGCGAGGGTTCGGGCATGGTCGAGTTCCACAAGCGCTTCCCGCAGCGCTATCACGACGTCGGCATCGCCGAGCAGCATTCGGTGACCTTCGCCGCGGGCCTGGCCTGCGAGGGCATCAAGCCCGTCGTGGCCATCTACTCGACCTTTTTGCAACGCGCCTACGACCAGATGGTCCATGATGTGGCCATCCAGAACCTGCCCGTGCTGTTCGCGCTGGACCGCGCCGGCCTGGTCGGCGCCGACGGCGCGACGCACGCCGGCAATTACGACATCGCCTACACGCGCTGCATTCCCAACATGGCCGTGCTGACGCCGGCTGACGAGGACGAATGCCGCCAGGCGCTTTACACCGGCTTCATGCACGACGGCCCGGTGACGGTGCGCTACCCGCGCGGCGCCGGCGTCGGCGTCGTGCCCGTCAAGCAGATGACGGCGCAGGCCTGGGGCAAGGGCGAGGTGCGCCGCAGGGGCCACCGCATCGCCATCCTCGCCTTCGGCACGCTGTTTTATCCGGCCCTGGAGGTGGCCGAGCGCCTGGATGCGACGGTCGCCAACATGCGCTTCGTCAAGCCGCTGGACGCCGAGCTGGTGGCCGAACTGGCCCGCACCCATGATGCCCTTGTCACCATCGAGGACGGCTGCATCATGGGTGGCGCTGGCAGCGCGGTCGCGGAGGCGCTGAACGCCGCCGGCATCCATGTGCCGGTTCTGCAGTTGGGCCTGCCCGACGAGTTCGTCGAGCATGGCGATCCCGCCAAGCTGATGAGCCTGTGTGGCCTGGACGCCGCCGGCATCGAAGCCAGCATCGTCAAGCGCTTTGGCGCGAAGCCGACGGTGGTCGCCAGGACCGCAACGCGCTGAGCAAGTCTTCAACCAAGGGCTGCGCCGGCCGGTGCAGCGGGATCAGCGCGCTGACCACGTACGGAATCGACACGGTCAGCGGCCTGACGACGAGGTCCGTTCCGGCGCACGCCGCTGCCGTCAGCGGATTGACGATGGCCAGGCCCAGCCGCGCTCGAACCAGCTCGCAGACAGCCACGGCGCTATGCGTTTGGACGCGCAGTCGGCGTGATACGCCCGCCGCCTCGAAGCGAGCATCGATCTCACGCCGGTAGGGATCGTCCTCGGCCAGGCTGATGAAGCCATGGCCTTCGAAATCCTTCAGTGCCAGCCGTTTGCGCGAGGCGAGTGGGTGGCCGCTTGGCAGCACCGCCACTTCGTCAGCCTCCAACACGGGCTCCACACGCACGCCCGCCAGCGGCGTGGCCTGCTCGGCCAGGCCGAGGTCGAAGCGCTGCTCGCTGATCCAGGCGTCCAGCAGCGGCGGCTCGGCGGGGGTGATCGAGACGCGGGCGGACGGGCTCGTCGCCAGCAGTTGCCGCAGCGCGCCGGGCAGCAGGGCGTGTGACAGCGCGGGCAGGCTGAGCAAGCTGAGTTCAGCGTCTTCCGAACGCCCGAGGGCCTGAGCCCTCTCGATGACGCGGGCCAAGCCCTGGAAGCTGCGCTCCACCTCGTCGAACAGCGCCCGCGCACGGGCCGTGGCCTTGAGCCGGCCGCGCTCGCGCTCGAACAGGGCATAGCCCAGCAGCTGCTCCAGCCGGGCCAGGTCGCGGCTCAGGGTCGGCTGGGAGGTGTGCAGCAGGGCGGCGGCGCCGGTGACGCTGCCGGCCGTCATGACGGCTCGGAAGACCTCGATGTGGCGGTGCTGGATATCCATATCAGGATTGAATTGTCGCAGCACAAATTTCAATTTGATTGAATGGGAATGGTGGCGCATGCTGCCAGCCATGACCAAGCCCCTGCCCGTCTCGCTGAACCCCGCCCGCCTCTCCGCCCTGGCCGCCGAGCACGGCACGCCGCTGTGGGTCTATGACGCCGCCACCATCCGCGAGCGCGCCGCGTCGCTGCAGCGCTTCGATGTCGTGCGCTTCGCGCAGAAGGCCTGCTCCAACATCCATATCCTGAAGCTGCTGCGCGAGGCCGGCGTCAAGGTCGATTCGGTGTCGCGCGGCGAGATCCTGCGCGCGCTGGCCGCGGGCTACACCGCGGGTAGTGACGACATCGTCTTCACGGCCGACCTGCTTGACCACGCGACGCTGGCCGCCGTCGTCGAGCACCGCATCCCCGTCAACGCCGGCTCCATCGACATGTTGGACCAGCTCGGCGCCGCTTCGCCCGGCCACCCGGTCTGGCTGCGCATCAACCCCGGCTTCGGCCATGGCCACAGCCACAAGACCAACACCGGTGGCGAGCACAGCAAGCATGGCATCTGGCACGCGGATCTGGGCGCGGCGCTGGCCGCCATCCGCCAGCACGGGCTCAAGCTCGTCGGTCTGCACATGCATATCGGCTCCGGCGTGGACTACGAGCATCTGGCCCAGGTTGGCCAGGCCATGGTGGGCCTGGTGCGTGAGACGGTGGCAGCCGGCCACGACCTGCATGCCATTTCTGCCGGCGGCGGCCTGTCGATTCCCTATCGCGATGGCGATGCCCGCATCGACGTGGACCATTACTTCGGCCTCTGGGACGCTGCCCGCCGCGAGGCGCAGGGCCTGGTGGGCCATACGTTGAAGCTGGAGCTGGAACCAGGCCGCTACCTCGTCGCCGAAAGCGCCGTGCTGCTGGCCGAGGTGAGGGCGGTGAAGAAGGCCGGCGCCAACCGCTTCGTGCTGGTGGACGCCGGTTTCAACGAGCTGATGCGCCCGGCCATGTATGGCGCCTTCCATGCGATGAGCCTCATCGGTGCCGGCGGCAACGCCCAGCCCACCGTCGTGGCCGGCCCGCTGTGCGAATCGGGCGATGTCTTCACCCAGGGCCCGGGCGGTGAGGTGCTGACGCGCGAGCTGCCGCCGGCCGGCGTCGGCGACCTCCTCGTCATCCACGACGCGGGCGCTTACGGTGCCTCCATGTCCAGCAACTACAACAGCCGGCCCCTGGCGGCCGAGGTGCTGGTGGACGGTGATGCCGCGCGCTTGATCCGCCGCCGCCAGACCGTGGAAGAACTGCTGGCCTTGGAAGCCGGGCTTTGATCGGACAATCCGAGGATTGATTTCCCCGGATTGCCCATGCCCACCACCCGTCCGCCCGTCCAGGGCCGCAAGGTCCGCTTTGCGCTGATCGGCTGCGGCCGCATCGCCCAGAACCACATCGAAGCCGTGGCCCGCCACGCCGAGCGGGCCGAGCTGGTGGCCGTCTGCGACGTCGACGCCACGGCTCTGTCCGCCGCGGCCCTGAAGTCAGGCGCCCGACCCTTTGCGGCCCTGTCAGAGCTGCTGGCGGCCGACTTGGGATTGGACTGCGTCGTGCTGACGACGCCCAGCGGCCTGCACCCGCGCCAGGCTATGGAAGTCGCTGGTGCCGGCCTGCATGTGATGACCGAGAAGCCCATGGCCACGCGCTGGCAGGATGGCCTGGACATGGTCAAGGCCTGCGACGACGCCGGCGTGCGCCTCTTCGTCGTCAAGCAGAACCGCCGCAACTCCACGCTGCAACTGCTCAAGCGTGCCGTCAGCGAGGGCCGCTTCGGGCGGCTCTACAACGTCGCCGTCAACGTGTTCTGGACCCGCCCCCAGGCCTATTACGACAGCGCCGATTGGCGCGGCACCTGGGAGTTCGACGGCGGCGCCTTCATGAACCAAGCCAGCCACTACATCGACCTGCTGGACTGGATCTGCGGTCCGGTGGAAAGCGTCATGGCCTACACCGGCACGCTGGCGCGCAACATCGAGGTCGAGGACACCGGCGTGGCGGCGCTGAAGTGGCGCAATGGCGCCATGGGCACGGTCAACGTCAGCATGCTGACCTATCCCAAGAACCTCGAGGGCTCGATCACGCTGCTGGGCGAGAAGGGTTCGGTGCGCATCGGTGGCGTGGCCGTCAACGAGATCCAGCATTGGCAGTTCGACACGCCGCACGAGATGGATGGGCAGATCGCCGACGCCAGCTACCAGACCACCTCGGTCTATGGCTTCGGCCACCCGCTGTACTACGACAACGTCATCAAGACGCTGCGTGGCGAGGCGCAGGCCGAGACCGATGGACGCGAAGGCCTCAAATCGCTGGAACTGCTGATCGCGATGTATATGAGTGCCCGCGACGGCAAGCGCATCAGCCTGCCTTTGTCCTACTGACATGCCGACCACCATCCACCCCTCGGCCATCGTCGATGATGGCGCCCAGCTCGGCGCGGATTGCCGCGTCTGGCATTTCGTGCACATCAGCGCGGGTGCACGCATCGGCGAGCGCTGCTCTTTCGGCCAGAACGTCTATGTCGGCAACGACGTCAGCATCGGCAACAACGTCAAGATCCAGAACAACGTCTCCGTCTATGACGCCGTGACGCTGGAGGACGACGTGTTCTGTGGCCCCAGCATGGTGTTCACCAACGTCTACAACCCGCGCTCGGCTGTCGCGCGCAAGGACGAATACCGCCGCACCCTGGTGAAGCAGGGCGCGACGCTGGGCGCCAATTCGACCATCGTCTGTGGCACGACCATCGGCCGCCACGCCTTCATCGGGGCCGGCGCCCTCATCAACCGCGACGTGCCCGACTTCGCGCTGATGGTGGGCGTGCCGGCCAGGCAGATCGGCTGGATGAGCCGCTTCGGCGAGAAGCTCGAGCTGCCCGTCACGAGCGCCCAGCCCGCCGAGGCCGTCTGCCCCCACACCGGCGACCGCTACCGCCTCAGCGGCAACCAACTCGAATTGATCTGATGGACTTCATCGACCTCAAGAGCCAGTACGCGGCCCTGCGCGACAACATCAACGCCCGCATCCAGAAGGTGCTGGACCATGGCCAATACATCCTCGGCCCCGAGGTCAAGGAGATGGAGGACGCCCTCGTCGCCTACACGGGCGCCAAGCACTGCATCAGCGTGGCCAGCGGCACCGAGGCACTGCTGATCTGCCTGATGGCCCTGGACCTGCAGCTCGGCGACGAGGTCATCACCAGCCCCTTCACCTTCGCCGCCACGGCGGAGATGATCGTGCTGGCCGGCGGCGTGCCGGTGTTTGTCGACATCGAGGTGGACACGGCCAATATCGACGCCAACCTCATCGAAGACGCCATCACGCCGAGGACCAAGGCCATCATGCCCGTGAGCCTGTACGGCCAGGTGGCCGACATGGGCACCATCAACGGCATCGCCGCCAAGCATGGCCTGGCCGTCATCGAGGATGCCGCCCAGAGCTTCGGTGCGACCTACCGCGCCAACAAGAGCTGCAATCTCTCCACCTTCGGCTGCACCAGCTTCTTCCCGAGCAAGCCCCTGGGTTGCTATGGCGACGGCGGTGCCATCTTCACCAGCGACGACCGGCTCGCCCAGGCCTGCCGCGAGATCCGCACCCACGGCCAGAGCCAGCGCTATCTGCACACGCGGCTCGGCGTCGGCGGCCGCATGGACACCCTGCAATGCGCCGTCGTGCTGGGCAAGCTGGACCGCTTCGAGTGGGAGATCCGTCGCCGGCTCGAGCTGGGCGATGCCTACAAGCGCAAGCTGCAGGTGGCGGTGCCGGGCCTGCAGCTACTAGCCGTGCGCGACGACCGCGATTGCGTGTGGGCCCAGTACACGGTCTTCGTCGATGACCGCGAAGCCGTCCAGGCCAGGCTGAAGGCTGCCGGTATTCCGACGGCCGTGCACTACCCGCGTCCGCTGCATCACCAGCCGGCCTTTGCCAAGTACGGCAAGCCCGAGGACTGCCCGCACAGCATCGCCGCGGCGCGGCGCGTCATGAGCCTGCCGATGAGCGCGGATCTGAGCGAGGCCCAGCAGGACGAGATCGTCGCCGCCGTGGCTGCTGCCATCGCTTGATGCGGTTAGCCCAAAGTCCGGTCATCATCCGGACATGAAGCTCGTCCCCATCCAGCAAGTAGCCGGCCACATCAAGGCCGGGGCGGCCCTGCCTTTCGGGGTCCGCGATGCCGAGGGCAAGCTGCTGCTCGCCAAGGGTCAGCCGGTGCCGAATGACCAGATGCGCGAGGCGCTGCTGAACCGCGGCGTCTTCGTCGACATGGACGAGGTGCGCGAGGCGTCGGCCCGCGGCAACGACAGCGGCGCGGGCAGCGAGGACTTCTTCGGCCGCTGGGAGGCGCTGCAGACGCGGCTGTCCGTGCTGCTGCGCGCGCCGCAGGAGACACTCTTTCTGCCGAAGGTGAAGGAATGCGCCGGCCAGCTCATGGCCTGGGCCGAGCGCTTCACGGACCAACTGCTCTTCGTGGTCATCCAGCACGATCACAGCCGCCACGAGGTGTACGGCCTCGCGCATCTGCTGCACACCGCCGCCGTCTGCGCCGTGCTGTCGCGGCGCCAGGGTTGGACGCCGGAGCGCCAGAAGAGCCTCGTCGGTGCCGCGCTGACGATGAATCTCTCCATCATCGACCTGCAGGGGCGGCTGGCCTCGCGGGGCGGCAAGCTGGCGCCGCCCCAGCGCGCCGCCATCGACCGTCACCCTGACGAGGCCGTGGCCTGGCTGCGCAATGCCGGCCTGGACGACGCCGAATGGCTGGCCGCTGTGGCTCAGCACCATGAGCAGCCCGGTGGCGGCGGCTATCCGCAGGGCCTGGCCGAACCCAACGAAACAGCCCAGCTGCTGCGCCTCGTCGACATCTTCCTGGCCAAGCTCGCCAGCCGGGGCGGGCGGGTCGGCATGCCCGCGCCCCAAGCCGCCAAGTCCCTTTACACGGGCAGCAACGGCCATCCCTTCGCGGCCCTGCTGGTCAAGGAGCTGGGCCTGTACCCGCCCGGCACCCTGGTCAGGCTGGCCAGCGGCGAAGTCGCCGTGGCGGTGCGCCGCGGGGCAACGGGCAACACCCCCATCGTCAGCGCTGTAATGAATCGTCATGGGGATGCCCTGGGCTCACCCGTCAGGCGCGATACGGCGGTGGCCGAGCACGCCATCACGGGCCCCGTGGCCGCGCAGGTCCTGCGCGTGAAGCTCAGCCGGCATCAACTCTACGACCGTCGCTACGAGGCCTGAAACGCCGCCCCTCATCCGGGCCGGGTGAGGTAGTGGTTGATAGGTTGGCTCAATAACGCCGATTTGATTAATGTTTTCAACCGAAAACGTTAAGTCGATATAGTTATGCCTATCCCATCAACGAGCCCCTTGGAGCTTTCTCAATGTCCCTGATCAACACCCAAGTCCAGCCCTTCAAGACCGAAGCCTTTCACAACGGCAAGTTCATCACCGTCTCCGAGGAATCCCTGAAGGGCAAGTGGTCCGTGCTGATCTTCATGCCGGCCGCTTTCACTTTCAACTGCCCGACCGAAGTCGAGGACGCCGCCGACAACTACGCCGAGTTCCAGAAGCTGGGTACCGAGGTCTACATCGTCACGACCGACACCCACTTCTCGCACAAGGTCTGGCACGAGACCTCGCCGGCCGTCGGCAAGGCCAAGTTCCCCCTGGTCGGCGACCCGACGCACACCCTGACCAATGCCTTCGGCGTGCACATCCCCGAAGAGGGCCTGGCGCTGCGCGGCACCTTCGTCATCAACCCCGAAGGCGTCATCAAGACGGCCGAGATCCACTCCAACGAGATCGCCCGCGACGTCAAGGAAACCCTGCGCAAGCTCAAGGCCGCCCAGTACACCGCCAAGAACCCTGGCCAGGTCTGCCCGGCCAAGTGGAATGAAGGTTCGGCCACGATCGCTCCGAGCCTGGATCTGGTTGGCAAGATCTAAGCCCTCTTCCTTCGTGAAGAAACTCAGGAACCCGGGAGGGTTCCTGCCTTCCGCAGAGCCTCACAGGTTCTGCTGAAAGGGCCTCCGACGCCGGGGACCCTTTCAGCAGTGGCCAGCCCCGCCACGCCTCACTGAAAGGAAGTACCCCATGTTGGACGCCGCACTAAAGACCCAGCTCCAGGGCTACCTGGACCACGTCAAGCTCCCCTTCGAAATCATCGCCTCGCTGGACAACTCGGCGAATGCGAACGAGATGCGCGAACTCCTGGAAGAGATTGCCGGCATGAACGACAAGATCTCGTTCCGTGCCGATGGCGTCGACACCCGCACACCGTCCTTCCTGCTGCGCCGCACCGGCACCGAGCAATCGCTGCGCTTTGCCGCCATCCCTTTGGGCCATGAGTTCACGTCCCTGGTGCTGGCCCTGCTGTGGACCGGCGGCCACCCGCCCAAGGTCGAGCAGGCCCAGATCGACGCCGTGAAGGCCCTGGACATGGATCTCGACTTCGAGATCTACATGAGCCTGACCTGCCACAACTGCCCCGACGTCGTGCAGGCCCTGTCGCTGATGTCCATCGTCAACCCGCGCATCCGCACCACCGTCATCGACGGCGGCCTGTTCCAGTCGGAAGTCGAGGCGCGCGAGATCATGGCCGTGCCGGCCGTCTGGCTGAACGGCCAGCCCTTCGCCTCGGGTCGCATGTCGCTCGAGGAGATCGTCGCCAAGCTCGACACCGGCTCGGCAGCGCGCGACGCCAGGAAGCTGGATGCCGAAGCCCCCTATGACATGCTCATCATCGGCGGCGGTCCCGCTGGCGCGGCGGCGGCCGTCTACGCCGCTCGCAAGGGCATCCGCACCGGCGTCGCGGCCGAGCGCTTTGGCGGCCAGGTCAACGACACGCTGGGCATCGAGAACTACATCTCCGTCTCCGTCACCGACGGCCCGAAGTTCGCCGCCGCGCTGGAAGGCCATGTCAAGGACTACCAGGTCGACATCCACAACCTGCAGCGGGCCGAGAAGCTGACGCCCGCGGCCCAGCCCGGCGGCCTTGTCGAGGTGGAGCTGGCCAACGGCGCCAAGCTCAAGGGCAAGACCGTCATCCTGTCCACCGGCGCGCGCTGGCGCAATGTCGGCGTGCCCGGCGAAGCCGAGTACAAGAACAAGGGTGTGGCCTACTGCCCGCATTGCGACGGCCCGCTGTTCAAGGGCAAGCCGGTCGCCGTCATCGGCGGCGGAAACTCGGGCGTGGAGGCGGCCATCGACCTGGCTGGCATCGTCAAGCATGTGACGCTGATCGAGTTCGGCGCCGAACTGCGCGCCGATGCGGTGCTGGTCAAGAAGCTGCAGAGCCTGCCCAATGTCACCATCGTCAAGAACGCCCAGACGACAGAGTTCACCGGCACCAACGGCAAGCTCGACGGCCTGAACTACATCGACCGCGTCTCGGGCGAGGCCAGGCGCGTCGAGGTGGATGGCTGCTTTGTGCAGATCGGCCTGGTGCCCAACACCGAATGGCTGCGCGGCACGCTGGAGCTCAGCAAGCACGGCGAAATCATCGTGGACGCCAAGGGTGCCACGTCGCTGCCTGGTGTGTTCGCCGCGGGTGACGTGACCACCGTGCCCTTCAAGCAGATCATCATCGCGGCCGGTGATGGCGCGAAGGCGGCTCTCGGCGCCTTCGACTACCTGATGCGCAGCTAACACCCCGACGCCTACACTGCCTCCCAGCGCCCGCCAAGTGGCGCCAGGGAGAACAGATGAAGGAAGCCCTGTTGCTTGCGCAGGTGGCGTTGTACTGCAGCCTGCTGGGATTCGTGGCGGTGATGTTCCGCCGCGAGCGGCGCATGAAGAAGCGTCAGGAGGCGCTGCTGAATGAGTTGCTGCCGAGCCTCATGCCACAGCAGCGTTGGTTTCGCATCAATCTGGCGCGACCCGCCTTTTTCGCCCGCTGGATGCGGGTGTTTGCATTCGAGGCCAAGGGTTTGTTGATCGACCAGGGCGATCAGCTTCGCGTCGTGGCGCTGCGGCCCGATGGCGAGCGCCTGGAGCAGGTCACGCCCAAGGCCTCCATTCGCTGGCGCGGCAACACAGGGCTGTCTTCGGCCAATCTGCATTGGCTGGAGTTCGGCACCGGTGCGGATGCGGTCATGGTCGCAGCCGACACCGGCATGAACGCCGTCGCCTCGCGCGAAGCCACGGCGGACCTGATGCGCCAATTGTTGCCGCGGCAGCCGTTCGATGCCTCGGCGCTCACCGATTTTGCGCTTGAAAAGCACCGGGGGGCACTCACCGCCGTCGTGGTGGCCGTCGCGCTGCTGGCAGGCGCGCTGATCGACCTGGCTGTCAGCGAGCACCAGTTGCTCCAGCCGCGCAGCCTGCAGCTCTTTGGCCTCCTGGGTGCGCCGCTGGGCCTGTTGAGCTATCCCATGCTGGCGCGAAGCAAGGCGCCGGCCCGAGAGGCCTTGGCGCTCAGCGCCCTGATGGTCGGCGCACTGGGCATCGCCATTCCCGGTGCTGCCTTGAGGCTGCACCAGTGGCTGTCCGGCGGCCCCGTTGCCACGCGCTATCGGCTGGCTCATGGTTCCTTGCTTCAGCCGGTGGAGCCCGGCCCGCCGGACGTCACGCTCTCCAACGTACGCGAATACTGGGCCCAGTTCGAGCCCGGTACAATCCACGAGCTGGACATTATCCATGGCCCCTCGGCCTGTGGCAGCTGGACCGCAGCCGCCTGAACGCCGTCACGCGGGACTGGTATCGCCGCGAGGACGCTGCCACGCCAGCCGCAGACCGTCCAGCGAGTAGATCGCCAGCGCCGCCCAGATGAAGCCGAAGGCGACTAGCCGGGTCGCGTCCATCGGCTCCTTGAACAGGAAGACGCCGAGCAGGAACTGCAGCGACGGCGACACGTACTGCACGATGCCCAGCGTCGCCAGCGGGATGCGCCGCGCGCCGGCCGCGAACAGCAGCAGGCTGCCGGCCGTCACGGGGCCGGTGCCGATGAGCCAGGCCCAGTCCACCGCCGTCTGGCCGACCATGCTGCCGTCCTGCGACCACCAGAGCAGCCCGGCCGCCGCCAGCGGCGCCAGCACGAGGGTCTCCAGCGTCAGGCCTTCGATGGCGCCCAGGGCCGCCGTCTTGCGCATCAGGCCGTAGAGGCCGAAGCTGATGGCCAGCACCAGGGCCACCCAGGGCAGCTTGCCGCCGGCCACCGTCAGCCACAGCACGCCCAAGGCCGCGAGGCCTACAGCCAGCCATTGCACAGGCCGCGGCCGCTCGTGCAGCACCGCGAAGCCCAGGGCCACATTGACCAGCGGGTTGATGAAATACCCCAGGGCGGCGTCGACCACATGGCCGTGGCCGACGGCCCAGACATAGGTCAGCCAGTTGATGGCGATCAGCAGGGCCGATACCGCAAAGCGCCGCCAGGTCGCCGCGCTGACGGTCCTCAGCCAGGCCAGATGGCGTGTCACCAGCAGCACGACGGCGACAAAGGCCAGTGACCACAGCGTGCGGTGGGCGACGATCTGCAGGGCCGGGATGGAAGCGATCTGGCGGAAATAGAGCGGGAACAACCCCCAGCTCAGATAGGCGCCGAGGGCGAAGAGGATGCCGGAGTTCATTGACCGCATTCTGTCCGTGCGGGTAAGCCCGGAGATATTGGGGGGATACGGGGACGTCGAATTCGAGGGCTGTCGTTCGTCGTGCATCCATGGCCCTTGTCGAATTCACCCCCCAGCTGCGCCGCTTTGTCGACGCAGCTTCCTGCCAATGCGAGGCGGCCACGCTGCGCCAGGCCCTGGATGCGGCGTTTGCCGAGCAACCGCGGCTGCGGGGCTACATCCTCGACGAGCAGGGCCATCTGCGCGTCAACGTGGTCGTCTTCATCGACGGCAAACGGGCGCGCGACCTGCGCGGCTTGAGCGACCCCTTGCGGTCCGACAGCCGTATCCACGTACTGCAGGCTTTATCCGGAGGCTAGACATGCAGCCCCTCGTCCAAGGAATACCTTGGCCGGTCCCCCGAGGGGACGGCGATGCTTGCCGGGTCGACCGGCAAGCACATCGCCAGAGCGGGCCGGCTAGGGAGCGGCCCGGCGCTCGGCCCGCAGGCAGTGCACTACCCCTTCGAAGGAGACTGAGATGACGCAAGACCGCGCCTGGGCCGCAACCCGCAAAGGCCTTTTCGAGCTGCGCCGCCGCGGCGGCAACTGGCATATCGAGAATCTCAGCTTCGTGGCCGACCCCGTCACGATGCTGTTGCCGCCAGATGACGCGGGGCACATGCTGGCCGGCCTCAACCTTGGCCACTTCGGCGCCAAGGTGCAGGCCAGTGACGATGCCGGCAAGACCTGGAAGGAGGTCGCGGCACCCAGCTTCCCACCGCAGCCCGAGGGCGCCGAGGGGCCAGCCTGGAAGCTCGACCACGTTTTTTCGCTGGAGCGTTCGGGTGACGCCATCTGGTGCGGCACCGTGCCGGGCGGTCTCTTTGTCAGCCGTGACAAGGGCGAGTCCTGGAAGCTCGACGAGACGCTGTGGAACGACCCGCGCCGCCTGCAGTGGATGGGTGGCGGCAACCCGGCGCCGGCCCTGCACAGCATCTGCCCCCATCCGCAGAACGTCGACGAGCTGCTGGTCGGCGTGTCCTGCGGCGGCGCCTGGCGCACCACCGACGGCGGCGGGACCTGGGGCCTGCGCGCCAAGGGCATGCGCGCCGACTTCATGCCGCCCGAGCTGGCCGGCGACGAGAACTCGCAGGACCCCCATCTGATCGCCCGCTGCCGCGCCGCGCCCGATGTGCTCTGGTGCCAACACCACTGCGGCATTTTCCGCAGCAGCGACAACGGCGCGACGTGGGAGGAACTCCGGACCCAGCCGTCAAGCTTCGGCTTCGCCGTCGCCGCCCACCCGGCCGACCCGCAGACGGCCTGGTTCGTGCCCGCCGTGAAGGACGAGCGCCGCATCCCGGTCGACGGCGCCCTGTGCGTCACGCGCACCCGGGACGGCGGCAAGAGCTTCGACGTGCTCCGCACCGGCCTGCCGCAGCAGCACTGCTACGACCTGATCTTCCGCCACGGCTTGGCGGTGGACGACAGCGGCGAGCAGCTGATGATGGGTTCGACGACCGGCGGCCTCTGGGCCAGCGGCGATGCCGGGGACAGCTGGCAGGGCGTTTCGGCCCATCTGCCGCCGATCTACGCCGTCAAGTTCGGCTGATCAGACCTTCAGGCGTTTTCGGATCGCCGCCAGTTCGTTTGCAGCCAGCGTCGGCTCGGGATAGCACATCTTCAGCCCCTCCAGGGCCTCGACGACGACCTGGGACACGATGAGGCGGGCATTGCGCTTGTCGTCCGCCGGCACCACATGCCAGGGCGCCTCCGCGCTGCTGGTGGCGCCCAGCATCTCGCCATAGGCGTGCATGTACTTGGGCCAGTGCTCGCGCTCGACTATGTCGTCGGCGGTGAACTTCCAGTTCTTGGCCGGGTCTTCCAGCCGCGCCAGGAAGCGCTGGCGCTGCTCGTCCTTGCTCAGGTGCAGGAAGAACTTCAGCACCCGCGTGCCGTTGCGGTGCAGATGCTGTTCGAGGTTGTTGATTGAGGCATAGCGCTGCGGCCAGATTGCCGGTGCGCGGGCCGCTTCCTTGGGCAGGGACTGGGCCTTCAGGATCTCGGGGTGCACGCGCACGATCAGCACCTCCTCGTAGTAGGAGCGGTTGAAGATGCCGATGCGCCCGCGCTCGGGCAGGCATTGGGTGGTTCGCCACAGGAAGTCGTGGTCCAGCTCCTGGGCGCTGGGATGCTTGAAGCTGTAGACCTGGCAGCCCTGGGGGTTCACGCCCGACATCACATGCTTGATGACGCCGTCCTTGCCCGCGGCGTCCATGGCCTGAAAGATCAGCAGCAGGGCATGGCGGTTGTAGGCGTAGAGCAGGTTCTGCAGCTCGGCGAGCCGGCCGACATGGCTTTCCAGCTGGCTCTCGTAGTCGCCCTTGTCGCTGTACAGCGGGTCGACGCGGGTGGCCCAGTGCTTGAGCTTGAGCTTCTGGCCGGGTGCGACCCGATAGGCCTGCGTGTCGATCTTCATGGCTCGGCCTCCCTTTACTTGGCGATACGCCAGCCTAGCGCCAATGGGTATCCGGTCGGTGTCAGACTCCGCCCCTGTTTTCATTCCGCCTCCCGCCACGATGCCCCTGCTGCGAACCGCTTTCCTGTTGCTGGCCCTTGCCGCCTCCGCCGCACAAGCCAACGATGAAGACGCCAAGCCGCCGGCCTACGAGCCGCGCGAGCACTACACCAAGTACGAATACCGAATTCCGGTGCGCGACGGCAAGAAACTCTTCACCGCCGTCTATGTGCCCAAGGACCAGGGCCGCCACTATCCGATGTTGATGACGCGCACGCCCTATGGCTGCGGGCCCTACGGCGTGGACCGCGACGGCGTGAAGGGCCTGGCGCCCAGCGAGGACTTCCTGAAGGCGGGCTATATCTTCGTCTGTCAGGACGTGCGCGGCCGCAACCTGTCCGAGGGCGTCTTCATCGAGATGACGCCGCACCGGGACGTGAAGAAGAGCGCGACCGATGTCGACGAGAGCAGCGACACCCATGACAGCGTGCAATGGCTGCTCGACCATGTGCCCGGCCACAACGGCCGCGTCGGCCTTTGGGGCATTTCCTATCCGGGCTTCTATGCCGCGGCCTCGGTCATCGATTCTCACCCGGCCATCAAGGCCGCCTCCCCGCAGGCGCCCATCGGCGACCTCTTCAAGGGCGACGACAGCTACCACGGCGGCGCCTTCATGCTGGCCGCCAACTTCGGCTTCTACACCGGCTTCAAGCCACAGCAGGCGCCCGTGCCGCCGCCCAGGCAGTGGCCGGAGTTCGATTGGGGCACGCTGGACGGCTACGAGTTCTTCCTGCAGTTCACCAACCTCGATGCGATGGCCGCGCGCATGGCCAAGGACGGTGGCGCCAACCCCTACTTCGACACCCAACTCGAGCACGACCGCTACGACGAGTTCTGGAAGTCGCGCGCCATCCTGCCGCATCTGAAGAACATCCGCGCCGCCATGCTGACGGTGGGCGGCTGGTTCGACGCCGAGGACCTGGCCGGCCCGCTGGCCACCTTCCGCGCCATCGCCAGGCAGAGCCCCACCACTGACAACCACCTCGTCATGGGCCCCTGGGTGCATGGCGGCTGGGTTGGCGCGCCGGGCCGCCAGCTGGGCCGCGTGCAGTTCCAGCAGGCCACGGCCGAGCAATTCCAGAAGGACGTGCTGCTGCCCTTCTTCGAGCAGCATCTGCGCGCTGATGCTGACGTGAAGGCGCCCAAGGCGCCGATTGCCAAGGCCACCATCTTCGAGACCGGCACCAATGTGTGGCGCCGCTACGACGCCTGGCCACCCAGGGAGGCCCAGGCCCGCACCCTCTACTTCGCGCCTGGCGGCAGGCTCAGCTTCACACCGCCCGACGCGGCCCAGCCGGCCTTCGACAGCTGGGTCAGCGATCCCAACAAGCCCGTGCCCTATATTGGCTACACGGCGCTGGGTGTGCCCCAGGAGTACATGGTCAGCGACCAGCGCTTCGCGGCCACGCGGCCCGACGTGTTGACCTATCGCAGCGAGGTGCTGGAAGACGACGTGACCCTGGTCGGCCCCATCGTCGCGCGGCTGTTCGCGTCGACGACGGGCAGCGACGCCGACTGGGTCGTCAAGCTCATCGACGTCTATCCGGCCGAACTGGAGGAAGAGGGCGCCGGCAAGCGCAAGAAGCGCAGCGAGGACGTCGAGCCTCCCGAGGCGGTGCTGGGGGGCTATCAGCAGCTGGTGCGCGGCGACCCGCTGCGCGGCCGCTTCCGCAAGGGCTTCGAGACGGCCGAGGCCATGGTGCCGGGCCAGGTCGAGGAACTGCGCGTCGAGCTGCAGGACATCAATCACAGCTTCCGCCGCGGCCATCGCATCATGGTGCAGTTGCAGAGCAGCTGGTTTCCGCTGATCGACCGCAACCCGCAGACCTTCGCGCCCATCCGCAGCGCCCGGCCCGAGGACTTCCAGACCGCCACGCAAAGGCTCTACCGCTGGCGCGGCCAGGCTTCGGGCCTGGAGGTCAAGGTGCTGGCGCGCTGAGTGTCCGGGACTATCCTCAGCCGATGAGGGCCAGGTTCTGATGTTGCGACGATTGCTGCTGTTGCTGGTGCTGCTTGCGCCGCTGACGGGGCAGTGCGCCTGCACGCGGCCGCTGCGCGTGCCCTTCGAGGACTGGCGGCCCTATTCCTTCATGGCCGACGGCCGGCACACCGGCCTGGAGACCGAGCTGCTGGCCGCCGTGGCCAAGGAGGCGGGCTGCCGCATCGTCTATGTGCGCGAGGTGCCGCGCAACCGCCGCCTGCCCATGCTGTTGGGGGGCGAGCTGGACCTGCTGATCGCCGCCACGCCCCGCCTCGGCGATGCCGCCTGGTACACGCGGCCCTATCGCGACGAGGTGCTGGGCGTCTTCATGCGTGCGGACGAGGCCCGCATGGGCGTGCGCTCGCTGGACGAGCTGCTGGGCGCCGGCCTGCGCCTGGTCACCCACCGCGGGCCGGTCAGCGTCGCCATCATCAACGACTTCGGTGCGCGCGGCCTGCTGACCTGGTTCGAGGAATACGCCAAGGGTGTGCAGCTGATGCAGCAGGGGCGCGGCGATGTACTGCTGGGTGACAGCGTCGCCATCGCCTTTGCCGCGCGCGCCGCCGACGTGCCGCTCATGGAGCTGCCCATCGTGCTGTTGCGCGACCCGGTGACCTACAAGCTCAGCCGCAAGTCCATGACCGAGGCCGATCTGCGCGCCTTCAACCGCGCCATCCAGCGCTTGGAGGCGAATGGCGAGTTGCAGCGCATCCGCGCCCGCTGGCTGGGCGCGGCACCGTTGAAACCTTAGCGCCGTAGCCGGCGCGACACGGCGCCGGTCACGCGGCGCAGCAGCCAGCGCGGCGTGCTGCGCCCGGCCAGCGTCGCGGCCAGGTTGAGCACGCCAGGCACGCGGATGACCTCGCCGGCCATGCAAGCCTCGTAACCCTCGTCGGCCACCGCCTCGGCCGAGCCGATGACAAAGCCGGGCAGGGCCCCCAGCTCGCTGCTGCCGGCCTGGGCCTTGTCCAGCATGGACGTGGCGGTAATGCCGGGGCACAGGGCCGTGATGGTCACACCTGTGCCCTGCAGCTCCTCGGACAGCGACTCGGTCAACGACAGCACAAAGGCTTTGGTCGCGGCATAGGTCGCCAGCATAGGAATGGGCTGGAAGGCCGCGATGGACGCGACGTTCAGCACCCGGCCCGTGCCGCGTGCCTGCATGGGCGGCAGGAAGTGGGCCAGCATCTCCGTCAGGCTGCTGACGTTGAGATCGATCAGCTCGCGGTGGCGGCTCGCCCGCATGGCCGTGAACTCGCCATGCTCCAGCACGCCGGCGTTGTTGACGAGGATGTCAATGCGCCGGCGCGAACGCTTCATGGCCGCGGCCAGGCGCTCGGCGCCCCCGGGCTGGCTGAGGTCGGCTGGCGCCACCCAGGCCTTGATGCCGTGCTCGTCGGCCAAGGCCTTCGCCAGCGCCTTGAGCTTGTCTTCGCTGCGAGCCACAAGCACCAGGTCGTGGCCGGCGCGCGCGCAGCGGTGAGCCAGGGCTTCGCCGATGCCGGAGGAAGCGCCTGTGATGAGGGCGGTCTCAGCCATGCCGGGGCACGACCAGGATCTTGCCGTCGCGCTCGCCGGTGGCCGCTGCCGCGATGGCGTCCTTGATCTGCTCGACCGGGTAGGTAGCGTGGATGCGCGCCTTCAGTTGGCCGGTGGCGATCAGCTTCGTCAGCTCGCCATAGAGGGCCATCTGCGCTTCGCGCGAGGCCACCTTGAACCACTTGGCCAGCCAGAAGCCGCGTAGCGTGATGTCGTTGAAGACGAAGGACTGGGGCGAAACCACGCAGGGCTCGCCGCTCATCAGCCCGTAGTTGACGACGGTGCCGCCCTCGGCCACGCACATGGCCAGCCGGTTGGTGGCCTTGCCGCCGACGGCGTCGATGCCCAGGCGAATCGGCGCGCCCGAGACGGCGTCCTTGACGCGCTTGGCCAGGTCGTCGCCATCCACCAGCACGACATCGCCGCCATCGGCCTTGACGACCGCTGCCGCGCCCTCGCGCCGTACGATGTTGACGGTGCGCAGGCCGCGCAACTTGGCCAGCTGGGTGAGGTAGCCGCCCACGCCCGAGTTGGCGACGTTCTGGATGACCCAGTCGCCTGGCTGCAGGTTGACAAACTCCGAAAGCATCAGCGAGGCGGTGGCTGGGTTGACGGTCAGCATGGACAACTGCTGCGCGTCCGCGCCGGGCGGCAGCGGCACGAGGCGCTTGGCATCGGCGACGAGGTGGCTGGCCCAGGTGCCGCTGCCGGCGGGCAGCAGCACGGTCTGGCCTTCCTTCAGATGACTCACCCCCTCGCCGACGGACACGATGCGGCCCACGCCCTCGCTGCCGCCCACGGCTGGCAGCGGCGGCAGGATGCCGTAGCCACCGGTCAGCATCAGCACGTCGGACGGATTGATGGGCGCGGCCAGCACAGCCACGAGCGCCTGGCCGGCCGCAGGCGCGGGCAGGTCGAACGGCACGGCGCCGATGACGTCCTGCGGCACCGGGCCGCGTTGTTCGTAAAGCGACTTGATGCCCTGAATCGCCATGACTGTCTCCTGTTTGGGATGGAGCGGCTGATTCTGGGCCCGTGCGGCCTGCATGGCCATCGCCGAGGCGACAGGCCAGCCGGGGCCCGTCGGCGCCTGCAGCTGCAGGGATGCGCCGGTGATCGGATGCGCCAGCTTCAGCTCGCGCGCATGCAGCCACAGCCGCTGGGTGCCGAGGAAGGTGGCCACGGCGCGGTTCAGCGGGCCCTTGCCGTGCGTCGCATCGCCGAGGATGGGATGGGCAATGTACTTCAGATGGCGGCGGATCTGGTGGCGGCGGCCCTGCATCGGCTCGACCTCCAGCAACGCGACGCGCGTCGTCGCGAAACGCGGGTCGGTGGTGAGGGGCCACTCGAGGCGTTCGAGGACGCGCCAGCGCGTCTGCGCCTCCAGCATCGGCTGCCCCGCGGAAGGCAACTCGGGGTCGCGGGCCAGCGGGTGGTCGATCAGCCCCTCGTCGCTACCCGGCCAACCCCGCACCAGCGCCAGATAGCGCTTGTGCATCCGCCCCTGCTCGAACATCACGCCGAGCAGGGACGCGGCCTCGGCCGACAGCGCGAACAGCAGCACTCCCGAGGTGCCGCGGTCCAGCCTGTGCACGGGCCAGACGGTCCGGCCGAGCTGATCACGCAGCAGTTGCAGCGCCGCCTCATCCTCGCCGGCCGCGAGCTGGGTGCGGTGGACGAGCAAGCCTGCCGGCTTGTCGATGGCGACGAGGTGCTCGTCCCGATAAAGCACGGTCAGAGTCAATTTTTCATGTCGCCGTCGACGTAGAACCACTCGCCGTTCTCGCGCACGAAGCGGCTCACTTCGTGCAGGCGATGGGCGCGGCCACCGAGCTTGCTGCGGGCGACGAACTCCACCGTGCCATGGGCGGCGTCCTGCATGGCGGCGCGCTTGACGTCGAGGCCCAACCATTTCAGGCCCGGCTCGGGCGGCTCCAGTTCGGCGGGTCGGGTGCTGGCATGCCAGCTGGCGAGCAGATAGGGGCGCAGGTCCAGCACAAAGGCGGCGTAGCGCGAGCGCATCAGGGCTTCGGGGGCGGCGGCGGCGAGGCCACCGTGGGTGGCGTGCTGCGCGTGCAGACGGCCGCAGCAGCTGGCATAGGCCATGGCGCTGCCGCAGGGGCAAGGGTGGTCGGGGCTCATCGCGGCCGCATGATGCCCCATGGCAGCTTCAGTTGATCGGCATTCCCAGCCTGGCCATCTGCTTGTGCAGTTCGGTGATCCGCGGCTCGCCCGGCTTGAGTGCCTGGGCGGTGGCGATGCTGGCTCGCACCTCGTTCTCCAGCATCGCCGAGCGACCCTGGCGCTCCATGCTGGTCAAGGCCACGGCCGCAAAGTTCAGCAGCACGCGGGCGTTCTGGGGCATGGAGAGCTTGGCGCCGCGCAGGCTGTCGAGTGCCGCGCCGACCTGGCCCTGGGAAAGCAGGCGCACGCCATCCTTCATGGCTTCGGTGGCCTGGCGCTTGGCGGCGGCGACCAGCTCGCCGCTGGCGCCGCTCATGCCCAGCTTGTCGAAAACCTCCTGGGTGCGCAGCAGCAGCGCCTCGTCGTCGTAGTTGTTGCGCGTGACGTACTGCAGCAGGTGCGTGGCGCCGTCCGGCTGGTCGGCCTCGATCAGCGTGCTGGCGATGCGCAAGGCCATCTCGGAAGACAAGGGCTCCGCGCCGTCTTCGGCCAGCGCCGCCAGCTCGGCAGCGAGCTTGGCGGCACCCGCCGAGTCGCCGGCGGCCTGCAATGCCCGCACCGTCTCGGCCTTGGCCAGCACCTGAGCCTTGCGGCTGTCGTAGCGTTGCGTCAGGGTTGCGAGCACCTGCTGGGCTTCGGCGGGGTTGCCGCTCTCGGTGTGCAGCCGGGCCATGCCGAGGAAGGGCTCGATCTGCTCGACGGCGCCGTGCTCTGACAGCTTCATGGAACGCGTGAAGGCGCGGGCCGCCACGTCCCGCTGACCCTGCTGAAGCGCCGCCGTGCCCAGCGCGGTCTGGCGCGCCGCGGAGTTGGGCGAGATGCCGGTGGCGCGTTCCAGCACGGCCAGCTGCTCCTGCCCCAGGCCCTGCATCGACAGCACGCCAGCCAGCTGGTCATAGGCCTCGAGGTATTGGGGATGGTCGCGGACGGTGTCCTGCAGCATGGAGCGCGCGCTGGCCAGCTGCTTCTCGTGCTGATACACCTGGGCCAGGCCTAGCTTTGCCCAGGCGACGGGGCCGCGCTGGAGTACGGTCTCGTAGACGCCGCGGGCCTTGCTCCATTCGCCCACCTTCTGGTAGAGCTGGGCCTGCAATCTGAGCACTTCGGCGACGGCCTTGCTGCCCGCCGCCAGTTGCTCCTGGCAGAGCTGCAGGGCCCGGTGCCAGTCCTGGGACTTCATCGCGGTGGCGATGCCGGCGAGGGCCGCCTTGCGCTCGGCCAGCCTGAGCAGCCGGGTCTGCAGCAGGTTCTCGGTGATGGGCTTGAGCAGGTAGTCGTCGGGGGCGTCCTCGGCAGCCACCGAGACCATGTCGCTGGTCTTCTCGGCGGTGATCATCAGCCACACGGAGGCTGGCCCGATCCAATGCTTCAGCCGGGCTTCCTCCAGCAATTGCTGGCCGTTCTTGCCAGGGCCGAGGTTGTAGTCGCACAGCACCACGTCGTAGGACTTGGCGCTCAGCATGCGCGTGGCGTCGCGGCCGTCGTTGGCGGTGTCGACACGCTGGGCCCCGCAGCGCAGCAGCAGGCCCTTGAGCATGCTTCGCATGGCCTCGAAATCTTCGACCAGCAGATAGCTGCGGGTGCGCAGCGGGTCGATGTTGGCGCGGTTTTCGATCATGGCAGTGCGACGACGAAGCGGCTGCCACCCAGTTCGCCGCCGTTGGCCAGCCGCGTGCTTCCACTCAGCTCGCCCCTGCGGTGCAAGCCGGCGGCCTGGCGCGAGAAGAACAGGCCCAGGCCGGTGCTGCCGGTGCGAAGGTCGATGCCCTGGCGCGACGGAAAGCCTTGGTCCAGCATGAATTCGGGAAAGCCGTCGCCGTCGTCGGCGATCTCGATCTCCAGGAAACCGTCGCGCACCTGCATCGACAGCTGTACGGTATGGCGGGCATAACGCACCGCACTGAACAGTGCCTGCACGACGACACTGCCGATCAGGTCGTGATCGAAGATCCAGGCGTCGACGCCGGCGTCGAGGGTGCTGCGCAGTTCCATCCCCTTGAGCCGGACCAGGGGGCGTACCCGCGCCAGCATCTCCTCGGCGAACTCGTCCAGCATCACTTCGGCCGGATCGAAGGGGTAC
>Ga0194137_10000064_pt1 | contig 62168 bp, 67 predicted proteins | sample TARM_MetaG_T3_14_FD_134025 | JGI IMG/M metagenome (GOLD analysis project Ga0194137, IMG submission 134025) | Freshwater microbial communities from Pennsylvania, USA, analyzing microbe dynamics in response to fracking - TARM_MetaG_T3_14 (version 2) | ecosystem: Environmental > Aquatic >...
CGCAGGCGCCGGCCGACCTCGACGAGGAGTTCGTCGCCGGCCGCGTGACCCAGCGTGTCGTTGATGACCTTGAAGCGGTCCAGGTCGATCAGCAGCAGGCCGACCTCGTGGCCGCCGCGGCGGGCGCTCTCGATGGCTCGCTCGACGCGGTAGATGAGCTGGCGGCGGTTCGGCAGGCCGGTCAGGGCGTCGAAATGGGCGAGCTGGCGGATGCGGTCCTCGGCCTGGCGGCGGTCGGTCACGTCCTGCAGGATGCCGGTGTAGCCGTTCACCGATCCCTGCTCGTTGAACTCTGGCTCGGCCTCGATGTGGACGACGCGCTGGCGGCCGTCGGGCAGGGTCAGCGGCAGGTCGGTGACGAGCACGGAGGTGTGGGCAATGACGTCGCGCAGCAGGCGCAGGAAGACGTGGCGGTCGTCCGTCGGCACCATGCGCATGACGCCGATGAAGTCCAGACGGTCTTGCGGGCCGCGGCCGAAGACGCGCAGGCCCTCGGCGGAGATGGCGAAGCTGGCCGTCGCGTCGCGCCACCACTCGAAGCTGCCCATGCGCGCCAGGTCCTGGGCGCGGGCCAGCTTGGCCTTGCTGCGCTCCAGTTCGAGGCGCGTGCGCGAGCTGCGCAGCAGATAGCGCAGGCGGCCGTCCAGCAGGCTCCATTGCGGTGACTTGACGAAGAAGTCGGTCGCGCCGGCCTGGTAGGCGCGGTTGATGGAGGCCTCGTCGTCCAGGCCGGTCAGCATTAGCACCGGCAGGGATTCGAAACCGGGCGTGGCGCGCAGCAGCGAGCAGGTCTCGAAGCCGTCGAGATCGGGCATCAGCGCGTCCAGCACGACGACGTCGGGCGTGCGCGTGGACAGCAGCCCCAGGGCTTCGCTGCCGCTGGGTGCTTCGGTGACTTCGAAGCCGCGTTCGCGCAGCGCGGCGGCGGTCAACAGCAGATTGACCTCGTCATCGTCCACCAGCAGCACGCGCGGGCGTGGCGGCAGATCGTCGAGGGCTTGACCGGTGGGCACCATGGGGCTGAGTGTCAAAGCAGCGCGGCCAGGGCCGTGCGTACCTGTTGGATGTCTTGGAGCATAGCGTCCAACTGCTCGGAAAGACCCTCGACGCGGCCATCGCGGGCCATGGTCTCGATGTCGGCGCAACGCGCCGACAGTGCCATGGCGCCCAGGCTGGCCGAAGAGGATTTCAGCGTGTGGCTGACGTGGCGCACGATGCTCAGGTCGGGTGTGTCGCTTTCACGGGCGCGGGCGAGATCGGGCAGCAAACGCTCCAACGAATTGGAAAAGGCCGCCACGACGCGTTCCAGCAGCTTGTTGCCGCCGCTCGGGTCGAGTTCCCGCAGACGACGGATCGCCTCGGGGTCGAGCTGGGCTGCGGGCTGTGGGGCGGTCATGGACGGGTCTGCGGGTCAGGGACTCAGCATGCCTAAATGTATCTCGGGTAAGTGGGGGCTCCATCGCGAAGAAATGCACACATTCGGCCCCATGCGCTGTGGTTATTGACATCAGGCCACACAGGGCTTGCCCATGGCCTGGCGCCCCGGACGCGCTGCCTACAATGACCTGCATGAATAGCCTCAGCGACGACAGCGCGCTCCCCTCGCGCCGCCAGGAGCGACGCCTGCCGATGCGGCTGCTGGTGCTGGCGCTGGCCGCCGTCTCCATCCTGATGCTGGTGCTGGGCGGCCTGGTGGTGCTGGCGCTGATGCGCGTGTGGGGCGGCGAGGTCGGCATCGTGCACGCCGCGCTGGTGCTGACGGCTTTCTTCACCGGAGTTATGGTGCTCGTCGCGGCCGCCCTGGGCTGGCATGCCGGCGTGCGCCTGACGCGCCAGCGCCTGTCCGAGCCGCTGCGCGAGGCGCGCCAGCAGATCCTGATGCAGACGCAGTTGCAGCGCGACTGGCAATGGGCCACCGACGCCGATCACCGGCTGGTGCGCTGGCAGGCTCCCCAGGGGGCGCCTTCGTCGAGCTGGGTGGGCGCGGGGCTGAGCACCCAGCAGCTCTGGGACAGGTTCGAAGCCGCCGAGCCGGCCGCCCAGTTGCGCGAGCGCCTGGCCGCCCACCAGTCCTTTGCCGACCTGCAGCTGACTGCCGCCGACGGCGCCGCGACATGGCGGCTGCGCGGCCTGCCCTGCATCGATTCCCAGGGGCATTTCGCCGGCTATCTGGGCACGGCACGGCCCGGCGAGCCGGAGGTGGGGACACCGGCGCCCCAGCCAGCCGCGGCCGCCGACCTGAGCGCCGAGCACGAATCCTTCAGCTACACCGTCTCCCACGACCTGCGCGCGCCGCTGCGCGTCGTCGAGGGCTTTGCCCGCATCCTGAAGGAGGACTACGGCACGCGCCTGGACCGGGTTGGAAACGATCACCTCGACCGCGTCATGAGCGCCGCCGCGCGCATGAACAGCATGATCGACGCGCTGCTGTCGCTGAGCCAGCTGTCGACGCGGCCGCTGGTCTGCCAGCCGGTCAATCTGTCCCAGCAGGCCGGCTATGTGATGGAAGAGATCCGCCGCAGCGCGCCGCAGCGCGAGCTGGTGCTGGACATCGAGCCCGGCCTGATGGTGCAGGGTGACCCGACGCTGCTGCGCATGGTGCTGGAGAACCTGCTGGGCAATGCCTGGAAGTACAGCAGCAAGGTGCCGCAGACCGAGATCAGCTTCGGCAGCGTGCGGCAGGGCGGCAAGCGCGTCTTTGTCGTCTCGGACAACGGCGCCGGCTTCGACATGCGCTTTGCCGAGCGTCTGTTCGGCGTCTTCCAGCGCCTGCACAGTGCCAGCGACTTCCAGGGCACCGGCGTCGGTTTGGCCCTGGTGCGGCGGATCATCCGCCGCCATGGCGGAGACATCTGGGCGGAATCAGCCGTGGGCGAGGGCTCGCGCTTCTACTTCACCTTGAGTTGAAGCCCCTAGTCCGGTCTCGCCGACTGAGCGCTGCGAGCCCAGCCGGTCTAGCAGACCGCGCTGCGCCGGTGCCGCAGCTCTTCGGCAGTCACGGCGAGTCCACTGGACTCACCGTGTCCGGCCTCAGCACCCGAGGGGACGCCGATGCTCGCGGCGTCGAGCCGCGAGCACATCGCCCTACGCGGGCCGGCTTGGCGAAGTGGAGTCGGACACAAGCAGTCCCTGCGGACTGCTTGTGCCTACGGAACGCCACGGGCCTCTGGCCCGCGGCAAGCCCGGCGCTCGGCCCGCGTCAAGGCACTACGGCCGCGTAGATCGCGATCAGCGTTGGCCGGGTCGAGCCAGCAGCTCCAAAGCATCGACGACGCGCCTGGCCTGCTCGGGCAGGCTGTGGCCGTCGGTCGCGGCGAGGCTCATCAGCCGCGACAGGGCCTCGTCGCGCGGCAGGGAATAGCGGTGCATCAGCACGCCGACGGCCAGGGCCGTCACGTCCAGCAGGGGGAACTCGGATGGGGCGTCGAAGGCCTCGGCCGTGGCGGCCGGAGCGGCGGCTGCGGGCGTCGTCGAGCGCGCGAAGGCGGCCTCGACGGCCGGCACGATCTGCGAGATGTCCAGCGGCTTGACGAGGTAGGCGACTGCGCCCAGCTCCTTGACCTTGGCCACCGTGGCTTCGTCGGCGAAGGCGGACAGGAACATGAAGGGCGTCTGCAGATACTCGCGCAAATAGGCGGCCACGTCGAAACCGGTGAGCCCCTCCATGCGGATGTCGAGCAGGGCCAGTTCGGGGCGGTGTTCACGGGCGAGCAGGATGGCGTCGTCGCCGTTGTCGGCGTCGATGACCTCGAAGCCGGCCTGAGTGAGCCCATAGCTCAGCGTCGCCAATACCAGGCGGTCGTCATCGACGACCAGGATCTTGCCCTTGCTCACCGCGCCCCTCACGAACTTGGTTTTGTGGCGGGATTGTGAACCACGCTGGGCGGAATCAATTCCAAGCGGCAGACCACATCCCCGGCCTGCTGCTCCAGGCTCAGGATGGCGCTGCGCCGCGGAAGCAAGGCGCGCACCAGGCCCAGGCCCGACACACCGCTCCTGACATCCTGCAGCAGGAAGCCCTCGGGCAGCCGTCCGGGGTTAGCGATCTCCACCGTGACGCCGGTCGTGTCGCAGATGAGCTGGCAGCGCACCTGGGCGCTGTTGCCGTGGCGCAGCGCATTGCCCAGCAGTTCGTTGAGGCTGAGCGCGATCGGGATGGCCTCGGCCTCCGGCAGGCACCAGTCCTCCATCAGCGCGCCCCCCTCGGCGGCGGTGGTGATGACGCGGCCCTGCATGCGTTGCACCGAGCCGACGATGGCATCGAAGACGCGCTTGAGCACCAGCGGGCCGGTGGCACCCACCTGAAGGCCGTAGACCTGGGCGATGGCCTGCACCTGGCCGACGGCCTCCTTCAGCACGCCCGCCACCTCCGGCCGGCGCACGGCAATCTGCTGCAGCAGGCCGGCCACACCCTGCAGATTGTTCTTGATGCGGTGGTGCACCTCGCGCACCAGCAGCTCGCGCTGGGAGATGGCCGCCTGCAGCCGGGCCTGCTCGGCGGCGCGCTGCTCGGTCACGTCGCTTGCCACGAGCAGCAGCAGCTCGGGCGCGTCATCGCCGCCGACGCCGGACAGATGCAGCAGGCGGGCGTCCCAGATGCGTGTCGAGTTGCCGGCGGGCACGTGGTATTCGCGCTGCACGACGGCCTGCGACTCGAGCGCCTCGCGCATGTCGGCCACTACCTGGGCCCCCTGTTCATCGCCGAAAAGCTGGGCCGGTGTACCACCCAGCATGGCGGCCTCGGGCCGGCCAGCCAGCGTCGCGGCGGCATGGTTGAGCTTGACGATGCGCAGGCTCTGGGCCTCGTGTAGGGTGATGGCCAGCGGCGCGCTTTCAATGATGCGGGCGAGCGACGCCTGAGCCAGGCGGCTCTGGGCCTCGGCCTGACGGCGGCGGTCGATGTCCAGCAGCGCATAGGTGGTCTGCAGCACGCCGTTCTCGCGCGGCGTCTGCACGGCGTTGCCGATGACCCAGAACTCGCGCCCGTCGCGGCCGCGCAGCCGGCATTCGAAGACTTCCGCACCCGGTTCGGCATGGAAGGCATGCTCATCGTCCTCGGGCGCCAGTACGCCCAGCGGCTGGCCCTGCACGTCTTCCAGCTCGCAACCGAACATGCGCCGCGCCGAACGATTCATCCACTCGATGCCGTCGGGGCCGACGGTGACGATGCCCACCAGCGCCGAGTCCAGCACGGCCCGCTCGCTCTCGGCGCGCAGCAGCAGCGCGTTCTCGGCCTGGGCCTGGGCTGTCACGTCCAGGGTGACGACCGAGGTGGACCGCCGCCCGCCCGCCAGCAGGCTCGGGGCGACGCGGGTCAGCAGCCAGCGCCGCCCCAGCTCGGGATGGCGCACGGCATAGCGCACTTCGACGGCGTCGCCTTTCTTGAGGGCGCGTTGCAGGCGCTCAAACTCGGGCAGGGAAGCCGGCTCGACGATCTCGCGGCTGATGCCCTGCAGCGAGTTGACGGCCTGGTTGGCGCCGGTCTTGAAGGGCGAGCCCTTGCGGTGAGCCTTGAGCCAGCCGGCCTCGGGCTGGAAGGTGGCCAGGCCGACGGCGGCGGTGTCCATCAGCGCATCGAGCTGCTGATGGGCGAGGTCGCGCTCGTGCAGGGTGCTGTGGTCCTCCAGCACGGCCAGCAGCAGGGCACGGCCATTGTGGCGCCACAGCCGCAGCCGCGCCTGCAGCCAACGGTGCTGGCCCTGCGGGTCGATGAACTCGGCCTCGGTGATCAGAGGACCGTCCTGGGGCCGCTGCACCGTCAGCGCAGGCAGCAGCAGGCCGTGGTGCCAGCCCAGCAGGGCCTGCAGCAGGTCGGGCAGCTCGTTCAGATGACGGGGCGAGCCGGCGTGCAGGCCGGCGAAGGCGGCGTTGTGGCGCAGCAGGCTGCCGCTGGCGGCGTCGGCCAGCAGGGCGGGCAGCGGCAGCAGGGCCAGCCACTCGATCAGCGGCGGCTCGCCGGGGGCAGCCGCGCTGAGGCGGGCGTGCAGCAGCCAGTTGGGACGGTCGCGCAACAGGTGCAGGGTGGCGCGCTGGCCGTCGGCGAGCTTGAGCGGCGGCGCCAGCGGCGGCACGCGGCCGGCATCGATGGCGTGGCTGGCTTCGCGCAGCCAGGTTTCCAGGCGGGCGCCGGCGGCCTGGCGAAGCAGCCGCCAGCCTTCGGCGGCGTCGACGCCCAGCCATTCGCGTGCGGCTGGGTTGGCCCGCAGCGCGGACAGGTCCGCCCGAAGCGTCAGCACCGGGTCGCCGACGAGGTCGAGCAGCGCAGCGGTGGCGGGCGGGCCGAACATGCTCAGCCGTCCGAATTGAGACGACTCATGCGATCTGGGCGCCCGTCATCGTCAAAGCCGTCAAGCTCATTCGAGCTGAGCGGCCTTGTGCAGCGCCCGCAGCACGCAGGCATTGATCTCGCCGGCGCCCAGCATCAGCGCATCGGCGCATTCGCGGTAGTCGAACACACTCTCGGACTCGATGGCCTGCACCAGCTGCAGATAGGGCAGGAAGGGACCGTTGCCGTCGACCAGGGCCTGGCGCACGCGCTCGGGCACGGGGATGGACGTCAGCAGCTTCTCGAAGGGCTGCTTGAGCATGTGGTCGAGCAGCGAGAACAGGCCGCAGATGAACATCTCGTCACGCTGCTCGCGGTCTTCGATGCTGGCCGCCAGCTCTTCCATCAGCAGGCCGCGGCGCACGGCGCCGAACATGATGGGGCGCATACTGTGGTCCTTGCTGGCCGTCGTCAGCAGCAGGGCCAGCCAGCGCTTCAGGCGGGCATAGCCCAGCAGCATGATGGCGTGGCGGAAGCTGGACACCTCCACCGGCAGGCCGAAAGCGGCCGAGTTCATGTAGCGCAACAGCTTGAAGGCCAGGCTCGGGTCGCGCTTGAGCGTCTGTTCCAGGCGCTCGACGTCCTCGCCCTCGTCGACGCGCGACATCAGCTCCATGATGACCTGCAGGTCGGCGGCGATCTCGGTCCTGGGGGCGCCGGCTGGGGCTTCGTAGCTACCGTCCATGGGCCAGCCGATGACGTTCGCGGCACCGGCCTTGAAGCTGGCGTCGATGGCGTCGGCGCCGCGCACGCCGGCATGAACGAGGGCGACGCCCGGGGGGGCGGACTGCCCCGGCTCCAGGGCCACTTGCTTGAAGACGGCGGCGACGGCGGCCGGCAGCGGCGCATTGGGCAGGCCCTTGAGCAGGCCGCTGTGGCCGGCTTTCTTCAGCGCGGCGATGGCATCGGCATGGGCGGGGTCGGCGGCGATGAAGGCTGGCACTTCGATCTGCGCCGGCTCGGCCGGCGGCTGGGCCAGCAAGGCGGTAAGCAGGGCCTCGCCCTGGGCGCTAATGACCGTTCCGCCCTTGGGCCATGTGGCGTTCAAGACCGCCAGCAGTTCGGCCTGGTCGACGCGGGCGTCGGCGCGCAGGGGCACCAGCGTCAAGCGCGTGCCGGCAACGGCACGCTGGCGGTCGATGACCGGCGCATAGCCCAGGGCAACACCGGGCAGAAGGGCGTGATCGAGGGCGGCGGGAATGTTGTCGGACATGGCTCGGCGCGGAAATGCGGCAGTGGGCCGTCAGTCTGCCATGAGCGCTCGGCCGCCGTCGTGGAAAAGCGTGACGGGTGCACGGCGACGATCCGCCGCTGGCGCTGGCGTCAGCTATTGATGTACTGAAACAGTGACATGCGTTGCACCATGGCGTACGACTTGAGCGCAGCGTCATAGCCGGTCTGCTGGTTCTGGAAATCGGAGATGGCCTGCACCATGTCGACATCCTCGGCGGCACTCTTCTCCTGCGTGGCATAGAGCTTCAGACCGGACAGGCGGCTTTCACTGCCGTCGAGGTTGTTGAGCTGCTCGCCGATCTGGCTGCGCACGCTCTGCATATTGCCCATCACCGCATCCAGGTCGCGCAGCCGGTTGGAGTTGCTTTGCGCGATCTGGGTGCCCGTGCGCAACGGGGTCTTGAGCTCAGCGATGGTCTTGTCCAGCACGTCGAAGACCTTGAGCGAGTTGGTGGCCGGTGCGATTGTGAAGTTGTCTCCGTTAACCGGTGCGCCACTGATCGTGACGGCGAGGCCGTCGAAGCCAATGCTGATGCCGGGCTTGAAGGTGCCGGTCGCGGCAGTGCCGTCGCTAGGTGGGGGGGCGATGGTGTAGGACTGGGCCGCGGGCGCAGTGCCGGTGATGCTGATGCTGTAGCTCAACCCCGTCAGCTTGGACGGGTTGGTGACGCTGCCGGGGTCGATCCAGCCCTGGGCCGCCGCGCCTGGCGGAATGCTGGTGGGGTTGGTACCGGCGTCGGTTACGAAGAAGCCGTTGCCGCTGCGCGCCTGTTCCCACGTGGCGCGGCCGTCGACGCTCATCTGGTAGCTATCAAGGTTGCCGGTCTGGATCTTGCCGGGCGTGCCGACATAGCTCACGCCTGCGGCCTGGTCCAGGAAGGGTGGGTTGCTGGAACCCTGGCCCGAGAAGATATAGCCGCCCGAGCCGTCAGGCCGGTTGGCGATGGACAGCAGCTGGTTGCGGATGCCCTGCAGTTTGTCGGCAAGGCCCTTGCGCTCGGCGTCGGAATAGCTGGCGTTGCCGGCCGCCACCACGGTCTCGCGGGCCTGCTGCAGCAGGTCGTTCGCATCGCCGAGGGCGGATTCGCTCAGGGTCATGCTGTTGCGGCTGGCCTCGAGCGCGCGCTGGTTGGCATTCACGCGGTCCACAGCGACTTGGGCCCGCTCGGCACGGGCCGCGGCGGTGGGGTCGTCGCTGGCTTGCTGGACATGTTTGCCCGACGTCAGCTGCTGCTGCTGGTGCTGCAGCGTGTTCTGGCGGCGCTGCAGGTTGGCAATCGACGTGTCGTAGAGGTTGGCGGTGGAGAGTCTCATGGGCTGACCCTAGGATTCACTGGGAGACGGTTTGCAGCAGCTGGTTGAACAGGGTCTGGGCGGTCTGCAGCACCTTGGCCGAGGCCTGGTAGGCCTGCTGATATTGGATCAGCCGTGAGGCCTCTTCATCGAGGTTGACGCCGGCTTGCGACGAGCGATTGTTCTCGGCGTCCGATGCAACGTTGGTGGACGCGCCGGACAGGTAGTTGGCACCTTGCACGCGTGCACCGATGTCGCTGAGGCTGTTGGCATAGGCGTCGTTCAGCGTCGCTCCGACCGTGATGCTGCCGCTGGGCAGCAGCTGCTTGCCGACGAAGGGGTCGGTTTGGATGTCGAGGAATGCCTTGGCGTTGCCGTTATTCGATCCCGGGTACTGTGTGGCAGCGATGGAGAGCGTGTCGCCAGTGCGGGGCACGCCGTTGAGGCGCAGTTCGAAGCCGAGGTTGATCGGCGGTACGGCGCCGGGCTGGTTGCCGATGGGCTGGCCGGCCCTCCAGACTCCGGTGAGCGGGGCACCTACAGCCGGTGTCAGCGTGTAGTTGACGCTGCCGTCCGGGTTGGCAGTGCCGAAGGCAAGCGAGATGGGCAGGTTGGCAGCGCTGAAGCTGCTGTTGACGGCATAGATGCTTTCGACGGTGGCAGTGCCGGTGTTGTTGACCGATGTGACGGCCGTCACTGGCGACGCGGCGGCGATGCCGTTCGGGCTGTCCAGCACGCGACTCATATTAACCGCGGCTGCGCCGACCGGCTCGATCACATAGCTGTCTCCGGCTGCCGGAGGCGAAGGGCTGAAGGTGATCGTGAAGCCGTCGACCGTGGCGCCGGCAGCGACGGGGCGCACCAGACCGTCGCTGAGTCGGGTGAGCTGGTAGGTGCCGGGTGCTGCGCCGGCGGAGAGCTTGTAGGCGCTGGCCTGCAGTTGGCTGGCGTCCACGATGGTGGCCTGCACGCCGTTCGTGAAGCTGCCATTCGGATTTCGCTGGTTGTTTGCCGACGGCAGCACGCGCGGCGTGGCGACGTTGAAGATCGGTGCCCCCTGCGCCGGCGGTGTCGACAGGTCCAGGCCGAGGGCGTTTTGCGCGTTGACGCGTGTGCCGAGAGCTGCGGCGAGTTGGCCGACCATGTTGCGCGCGTCCTGCAGGTCATGGTTCTGGAACTTCAGCAGCGCGCTCAGGCTGCCGCCTGTCAGCACGCTCTCGTCCAGCGGTCGCGCACTGCCGCCCTCGTTGAGGGCCAGGACGGAGCGCTGCGGGTCATAACTGTCGGTGGCTATCTGCAGCGACGAGGCCGTATTGCCAAGGACGAGGCGCTGCCCGCCGCCAATGAAGATACCCATGGTGCCGTCGTCGGCCGGCAGGGTCGTTACCGTGACATGCTCGGAGAGCTGCGAGATCAGCTGATCGCGCTGGTCAAGGAGGTCATTGGGTGAATGGCCGCTGCCCTGTACCTTGGCGATCTGGTCGTTGACGCTGGCGATCTGCTGGGCCAGCTGGTTCACGATGGCGACGCCGGCTTGCAGGTCACTGGTGACGCCGGACTGCAGATCGGCAATCTGCGTCCCGGCACTGGCAAAGCGCGTGGCCAGTTGCTGGGCCTGGCCGAGCACGACCTGGCGCGCTGAGAGGTCGCTCGGCCGGCTGGCCACATCCATCATGCTGTTGAGGAACTGGCTGATCGAATAACCGAGGCCATCGTTGCCAGTGGGGAAGACCTTCTCCAGCCGCGTCAGCTGCTCGGCACGGGTGGTGTCGCCCGAGGCAGTGGCCTTGGTGGCAATGGCCTCCTTTGTCAGGAAATCGTTGTGCGCGCGCTCGACGGTTTGCACGTCCACGCCGCGGCCGAAGAAGCCGGCGCCGGTGTATTGGCCTGGCGAGGTCGTCAGCACGACGGACTGGCGCGAGTATCCGGGCGTGTTCGCGTTGGCGATGTTCTGGCCGACGGTCTGCAATGCCGCCTGGTTGGCGAACATCGCGCGGGCGGCAATCGAGAGCAGGCCAGCCATGGTTCAGTTGTGCCTCACGCCATGGCGCGTTGGACGCGCACGGTGGTGTTGATCGTCCTGGCGATCTTGTCGGCGTAGCCGGGGTCGGTTGCATAGCCGGCCAGCTGCAAACCGCGTGCGAAGCCGGCCGCGTTGCCATTCTGGGCCTGTTCCACCACCTTGGCGTAGCGCTCGTTGCTCTTGATAAGCTTGGCGTAGTCTTGGAAGGCCTCGTCGTAACTGCTGTAGGCACGGAACTTGGCGGTCACCTTCCTGGCCAGGCCGTTGATGACCTCGGTGGTCTGCACGTCGACGGTCTTGCCCGTCCAGCCTGGCGTGGCCTTGATGCCGAAGACGTTGTAGCTCTTGACGCTGTCGGCGCCCGTGATTTCGCGCTTGCCCCAGCCACTCTCGTGAGCGGCCTGGGCGAGCATGAAGCTGGCCGGGATGCCGCTGGCCGCCGAAGCTGTGCGGGCGGCTGCATCGTGCTGCTGGATGAAGTTCTGCACATGGCTGGGGATGCCCTTGGTGGCCAGCGCCGGTAGGGCCTGGGCCAGCGTGGTCTGGCTGTTCTTGCGGATGTTTTCGGGCGACAGGTCATGGATGCCCATCTGGCGCTGCAGCTGCTTCTGGATGGCGTCCGAAAGGCCGCCCGGCAGTCCGCTGAGCTTGCCGGCGAACTGGGTGTCCAGCATTTCCGTGCCGAGCTGTGTGGCGTTGTTGTCCAGCATGCCGCTGGACAGCGTGGAGGCGCGCATGCTCTTCATCACTTCCTGCATGAAGAGGGCCTCGAACTGCTTCGCCGACTCGCGCACGGCACCTTTGGGGTCGCGCGAGGCTGCGGCCTTGAGGGCATCAAGGCTCCCCAGGCTCTGGCCGGAAATGGACTGGAAGGACGAGGACATCAGATCACCTCGAGCTCGGCATTCAAGGCGCCCGCGCTCTTCATGGCTTGCAGGATGGCGAGCAGGTCCTGGGGCGTGGCGCCGAGGGAGTTCAGTGCCTTGACCACGTCCGACAGGCGGGCGCCGGCGGCCAGCTGGACGAGGCTGCCGGGCTCCTGGCGGATGGAGATGTCAGCCTTCTCGGCCACCGTCGTTTGTCCACCCGACAGCGCATTGGGCTGGCTGATGATGGGTGTGGAGCTGATGGTCACCGACAGGCTGCCATGGGCCACGGCGCAGGACGACAGCGTGACGGCCTGGTTCATAACGATGGAGCCGGTGCGGGCGTTGATGACGACGCGGGCGGCGGGCGTGGACAAGCCGACGTCGAGGTTCTCGACATCGGCCAGGAAGGCGACGCGCTCGTCCGGCGTCGTGGGTGCCTTCACGCGCACGACGCGGCCGTCCAGGGCCTGGGCCGTTCCGGCGCCCTTGGCCGTGTTGATGGCCTGGGCTACGGCGCGGGCGGTGGTGAAGTCGCTGCTGTTGAGGTCGAACTGCAAGGTGTCGCCCTGGACGCCCTGCGACAGTGGCGTGGGCACCGAGCGTTCGACGAGGGCGCCCGCTGGGATGCGGCCGGCGCTCAGGTGGTTGATCTGCACCTTGGAGCCGCCGGCGGAGGCGCCGGCACCGCCGACCACCAGATTGCCCTGGGCGATGGCATAGATCTGGCCATCGGCACCACGCAGCGGCGTCGCGATCAGCGTGCCGCCTCGCAGGCTCTTGGCGTTGCCGATGGAGGAGACATTGATGTCCAGCTGCTGGCCCGGTTGGGCGAAGGGTGGCAGAGAGGCGGTCACCATGACGGCGGCGATATTGCGCGGCTGCATGGTCACGCCCTGGGGCAGTAGCACACCAAACTGCTGCAGCATGGCCGTCAGGCTTTGGCCGGTGAAGGGCGCCTGGGTGGTCTGATCGCCCGTGCCGTCCAGGCCGACGACCAGGCCATAGCCCGTCAGCGGGTTGGAACGCACCCCGGCCACCGACGCCACTTCCTTGATGCGCGTGGCATGGGAAAAGGGCGCCAGCACAACGGCCAGACTCAGGAGGAGGACTTTCAGGTACTTCACTCGGCAGATTCTGCGGACGCTTGAGCTCCTGAAGCCATCGAAAAGGACACCGACCGCCCTGCTTTTCCAAGCCATTGGTCGGGGCAGCGGAGGCGGCGAGGCATTTTTCACGCTGTAAGGCCGGCGGGTCTGGGCCGACCACCGAGGACCTGTCAGCACTGAGGCGCCCAGTCGGTACAGCCCGTCCTTGTCATTTCCCTATTTGGAGACCGATATGCAACGCCTTTCCCTGCTGACCCTTGCGCTGGCCGCCTCGATGGCCGCCTTCACCGTGCCCGCCCAGGCCCAAAGTCTGACTCGCGAGCAGGTCAAGATGGAGCGCGACGCCTTCCTGGCCCTGATGCGCTGGGACGAACTGACCGGCATGTGGGTGCTGAAGTCCGGCGTGGAGCCGCCCCCGGGCGTCATGTCGCGGACCGAGGTCATCGCCATGCGTGACCAGTTCCTGCGCATGAATGTGTATGACGACACGGTCGGCAGCTGGGTGCCCGTCAAGGCACCGCGCGACATGAGCATGCTGACCCGTGAACAGGTGAATATGGAGACGCTGCGCTTCCTGATGATGTACCGATACGACGAGCAGCGGAACGAGTGGGTCAGCAAGATGCGCTGAGCCCCGGGCGTCCACGTGAATCCATGCCCGACTGGACGGTCGGGCATCCGCTACGTAAGTGCTGCAAACTCATGCTCAGCTTGGCGACAGGCTTCGTAGAACGTTGTCAAGCTGTTTGCTTTTCCGGAGTCTTCGGGTCACCGCGGCAACTACTCGGCTAAAGCGGTCGGCGGGCTTAACGCTTACACGAATTTCCCGCCGTTTGCCGGCGGTTTGAAGGAATTTATAAACCCTCAGACCCCCAAATTGCAGGGGGGATATGTCAGGTTTCTGAATGTGCAGCTCGGTAAAGTTTTGCTGAGTAATCCCTGCCCATTCGTTTGGAAGAGTTGCCATGCCCCCGCCTTTTGAACCGCTGACCCTGGTTCATGTCGTGTTTTCGTCCCGTATCGCGGGCGGTGAGCGGCATTGCATCGATCTGGCCAATGCCCAGGCTGCCCTCGGCCACAGTGTCCACGTCATCGGCACGGCCGGTTCAGCCGTGGCTGGCGCCCTTGCCCCGGGCGTCAGCTTCCATGGCTTGAAGTTGCCCCTGCTGCGTGGCTGGCGGGTCGCCGCCCTGGCTCGCCGCCTTGGCGCCGACATCTGCCACGGCCACCTCGGCCCGGCCTGCAAGGCTGTGGCCCATGCCCGCAGCGCTTCGCGCGTCGGCACCCTGCACGTCGGCTACAAGGCCCATCACCATGCCCAGCTGGACGGCTTGGTGTGCGTGAACCGCGCCCAGCACGAGGGCCTGCCCAAGAGCGATGCGCTGGCAAGCGTCATCTACAACTGGGCGCCCGAGCGCGACGCCGCGGCCGCCGCTCGCACGACCGATCTGCGCGCCGAACTGGGCTTGACGCCCGGCCAGCTGCTGGTGGGCAGCGTCGGCCGCCTGCACTCCAGCAAGGGGATGGACCTGCTGATTGCGGGCTTCAAGGCCCATGCCCCGGCCGACGCCGTGTTGGCCATCCTGGGCGAAGGCCCGGACGAGGCGGCGCTGAAGCAACTGGCCGCCAGCGACCCGCGTGTGCGCCTGCTGGGCTTCCGCAGCGATGTCGACCAGGCCCTGAAATCCTTCGACCTCTTCGTGTCGCCGTCGCGCGAGGAGGCCTTCCCCCTGGCCATCCTGGAAGCCATGCGTGCCGGCCGGCCGGTGCTGTCCAGCGCCACCCAGGGGCCGCAGGAGATGCTGGCCGGCCAGCCGGCCCGGCTGGTGCCGGTGGGCGACGCCAATGCCCTGGGCCATGCGATCGCCGAGGAGCTGGCGCGGCTGCGCCGACTGCAGCCCCAGGAGCGCAGCGTGCGCTACGCGACGGCCGCCTATGACCGCTCCAATGCCGTCGCGCGGATCCTGGGCTTCTATCGTGACGTGATGTTGCATCGGGCCGCACAGGTCGACGCCTTCGAGGACGAACAAGAGGCCTACGCCGGCTGGCACGTTTGATGTTGAGGCCGCCGCGTACCGATTTCTGGCAGGTCGGTATCGTTCCCGTTCCCGTCGAGGATCTCGACGCTCGCCGGCTGAGCGCGGTGCGCGAGCACATCACCTGGCTGCCCGAGGCCGGCCGGTGGCGCTACCTGGCCGACCCCTTTGGCCTGGTGCGTGGCGATGCCCTGCATGTCTTTGTCGAGGCCTTCGACTACCGCGTCAAGCGCGCCACCATCGAGCGCCACGAGTTGGGCTTGCGGGACCTGCGCTGGCGCCACCGGGTGACGGTGTTGGACAGGCCCTTCCACCTGTCTTACCCCCAGGTCTTCGAGCATGACGGCGAAACCTGGATGGTGCCTGAGACCTACCAGGCCGACGAGATCGCCCTCTACCGCGCGACCGACGACACGCTGAATCACTGGGAGCGCGAATGCGCCCTGCTGGGGCGCCTGCCGGGCGCCGACGCCTCGCTGATCGAGCACCAGGGACGCTGGTGGATGTTCTACACCTTGGTGGGGCCGGGCGCGCGCGACCAGCGCGAGCTGCACATCGCCCACGCGCCGGCCCCGGTCGGCCCCTGGACGCCGCTGGCCACCAATCCGGTTCGCGTCAGCCGCGAGGGCGCGCGACCGGCCGGCCGTCCCTTCATCGGGCGCGACGGCGTGCTGACCCTGCCCGTGCAGGACAGCTCGGCCGGCTACGGCAGCGCGACGCGGCTGCTGCGCTTCCCCCAGCTGACGCCGGAGCATGTCGAGATCCAGGCCGGTGACGAGCGTCTGACGGGCGATCTGGCCAGCGACAGCCACACGGCCGGCTTGCACACGCTGACGGGCTGCGGCGATTTCACGCTAATCGACGTGAAGCGCATCGACCGCTCGCGGGGCAGGCAGTGGCTGGACTTGAAACGTCGCTTGCGCCGCCTGTTGGATCGCTGAGACGACGCCGACACGCCCCCGCCGCGCGGGCCTACCATGGCCGCAAATGAGCACGCAGCCTCTTCTTAGCGAACGCATCGCCGCGCTGACAGCGGCGCTCGAGCCCCAGGTCATCGCCTGGCGGCGCGATCTTCACCAACATCCCGAACTGGGCAACCGCGAGTTCCGCACTGCGTCCGTCGTGGCGGAGCACCTGCGGGCCCTCGGCTTGGACGAGGTCAAGACCGGCGTGGCCCACACCGGCGTCGTCGGCCTGCTCAAGGGTGGCAGACCCGGTGGCGTGGTGGCGCTGCGGGCCGACATGGACGGCCTGCCCGTCACCGAGGAGGTGGAGCTGCCATTCGCCTCCAAGGCCCGCGCGGTCTGGAACGGCGAGGAGGTCGGCGTCATGCACGCCTGCGGGCACGATTGCCATGTCGCCATCCTGATGGGTGTGGCCAGCATCCTGGCCAGCTTGCGTGACGACGTGGCCGGCAGCGTCAAGTTCATCTTCCAGCCGGCCGAGGAGATGCCGCCGGAAGGCGAGGAGGGCGGTGCGGCGCTGATGATCAAGGAAGGCGCGCTCGAAAACCCCACCCCCGGCGCCATCTTCGGCCTGCATGTCACCTCGCGCCAGCCGGCCGGCGTCATTGGCTACCGGCCCGGGCCGACGATGGCGAGTTCGGACAAGCTCAAGATCACGGTGCAGGGCAAGCAGACCCATGGTGCCGCGCCCTGGCTGGGCGTGGACCCCATCGTCACCTCGGCCCAGATTGTGCTCGGCCTGCAGACCATCGTCAGCCGCACCCTGGACCTGAACCGCGAGCCGGCCGTCGTCACCATCGGCGCCATCAAGGGCGGCGTGCGCGAGAACATCATCCCCGACACGGTGGAGATGCGCGGCACCATCCGCAGCTTCGACGAGGGCATGCGCGACGCCATCCACGAGCGCGTGACGCAGCTGGCCGAGGGCATCTCCGCCGCGTCGCGCGCCACCTGCAAGGTCTGCATCACCAAGAACTACCCGGTCACGCGCAACGATCCGGTGCTGACCGAGCAGATGGTGCCCACGCTAACCCGCGTGGCCAGCACCGGCCCGCGGCCCATGGGCATCGAGGTCGTGCCCAAGGCGACGGGCGCCGAGGACTTCTCCTTCTTCCAGCGCCTGATCCCGGGGCTGTTCTTCTTCGTCGGCGTCACGCCGCCGGAGATTGAGCCGAGCCAGGCCCATTCCAACCACTCGCCGCGCTTTGTCGTCGACGAGCGCGGGCTGGAGGTGGGGGTGCGCGCGCTGGCCAACCTGGCCATCGACTATCTCGAGTCCGTCAAGGCCTGACGGCGCTGGCCGCCCAGGCGGCGCTGCGCAGCCGAGCCGATTCGCCGCTGGCCTCCATCTGCTGCAGCGCCAGCGTCAGGCGTGGCAGCAGCGTCTGGTGGCGTGCATGGAGCAGGGCGTAGAGCGGTATCGAATGCAAGGGGGCGGGCAGCCGCGTGAGCCCGTCGGTCTGTCCGGCGTCGATGTCGGGCTCGCCGACGGTGGACGCGAACAGGGCCAGGTCGATGACGCCCAGGCGCAGCAAGCGCAGCAAGTCCTGGCGGGTGGTGGCTTCGACGCGGTGTGGCGCATCGGCTAGCAGCATCTCCAGGGCGATGACGCCGCGGGGATGACCGACTCGCCATGCTGCCAGCGAGCCCAGGTCGGCGGGCGCGGGCTCGCCGCGCCGCACATAGCCCCGCACCTCCATCGTCGCCAGCGGCACGGGCACGAGCAGCAGGCTGGGATATTGCTCGGCGACGGCGCGGATGCGCATGGTTTCGCCGTCGAGCAGGCCCTGCTCGATCATCGGCAGGGAACGGCGCAAGGGCAGCGGCTCGAAGTGCACCTCACGGCCCAGTGAGGCCAGGGCCTGTCTCAGCAGTGCGCGGGCGGCGGGCGAAAGGCCGCTCTGGTCATTGGCATCGGTGGCAAAGCGCAACGGCAAGCCCTCGGCCTGGCATGCGGAGCCGGCGGCCAACCAGGCCAGCATCGTGAGCAACCACAGGCGACGCCGCCACCCCCACCGCATCCTGCCCCCAACTCCAGCTCATGTTGTTCTCCCTGGCTGGCGCCGATGTTAGGACTCAGCTGGGCGCGATGTTGAGAAAGAAGCGCGACAGCCAACCGACCGCGTGGGCGTCAGCGGTCGCGCCGCGGCCGCGCTGCTCGATGCGCACATTGGCGACCGAGGTCGACGGCACGGCATTGCCCTGGCCGATCATGCGCGGGTCGACCTGACCGGAGAAGCGCAGCACGTCGACATTGCGGTTCACGCCGATCTGCTTCTCGCCGCTGATCATCAGATGGCCATTGGGCAGCACGCCGATGACGACGGCCGTGATGGCGCCGGTGAATTCGTTGGTGTTCTGGTTACTGCCCTTGCCCTTGTTGTCGTTGGCCGAGGTGGCGCCGGCACTGGCCTTGCCGAACGAGTTGCCGGCGATGCCGGGCAGGGCGGTCACGCCGGCCGCCAGGCTGCCCGTCTTACTGAGCTCGCTGGTGCTGGTCTGGGTGGCCGAGACCTTCTCGGTGATGTTGATGGTCAGCGTGTCACCGACGAGGCGGGCGCGGTGGTCCTCGAACAGCGGGCGATAGCTCGCCGCCTGGTAGATGGAGCCGTTGGTGGCCGCCATGGGCTGCACCGGCGGCAGGTTGACGACCGGCGTGGCCGCCATCTCCACCTGCGGCTCGGGGTAGGGCGTGGCGCAGCCGACGAGCAGGGCGGGAATGGTGACGAAGGCGATGTACTTCTTCATGGCGAGTGCCTTAGATCTGCGCAAGCTTTTGCAGCATCTGGTCGGAGGTCTGCACGGCCTTGGAATTCAGCTCGTAGGCGCGCTGGGTCTGGATCATCTGCACCAGTTCCTCGACGACGTTGACGTTGGAGGTCTCGACGAAGCCCTGTTGCACGGCCCCCATGCCGTTGTTGTTGGGCGCGCCTGTGTTGGGCGTGCCGCTGGAGGCGGTCTCGGCGAACAGGTTCTGGCCCTTGGGGTCCAGGCCGGCCGGATTGACGAAGTTGGCGAGCTGCAGCTGGCCCACGGTCTGCGCGGCGGCCTGTCCGGGCAGGGTGACGCTGACGGTGCCGTCGTTGCCGATGGTGAGGCTCTGCGCATTAGCCGGGATCGTCACGCCGGGCAGCACCGTATAGCCGTTGCTCGTCACCATCTGGCCGTTGGCGTTGAGCTGGAAGCTGCCGTCGCGGGTGTAGGCCGTGGTGCCGTCGGGCATCTGGATCTGGAAGAAGCCGTCGCCCTTGATGGCCAGGTCCAGGTTGTTGCTGGTCTGCTGGAGGTTGCCCTGGGTGTAGATGCGGGCGGTGGCGACGGGCCGCACGCCCAGGCCCACCTGCAGCCCGGTCGGCAGCACGGTCTGCTCGGTGCTGTTGGCGCCAGCCTGCCGCATGTTCTGGTAGATCAGGTCCTCGAAGACGGCGTGCGAGCGCTTGTAGCCATTGGTGGCGACGTTGGCGAGGTTGTGCGAGATGTTGTCCAGCTGGGTCTGCTGGGCTTCCATGCCGGTCTTGGCGATCCAGAGCGAGCGCATCATGTTGGGGTCCTCCCCGGGTGAGGAAAATTGGTGCGAGAGGGTCTGCGCGGGTGCAGGGCTAGGCGACGCGCTGAAGCCCGAGCTGGTCGCCCGGGCGAGGCGCGCAACGACGCCATGCGCCGGCGCAGACCCTCTCCCGAAGGGTTGTCAATCAAAAGCCTGCACGCGGCGTTGCGAAGCATCGCTGGGGCCGGACCCCAGCTTCGTTTCGCGCCTTGCTCGCAGGCTTTTGATTGGCAACGCATCCGACTTCCCTCATCCGGGGAGGACCCTAGGTGCTGCCAAGCAGCTTGGCCGATTGCTGGCCCTGGGTCTGGGCAATCTGCAGCAGCTTCATCTGCTGCTCGAACTGGCGGCCGGCGGCGATCATGGCGACCATGGTCTCCACCGGACTGACGTTGCTGCCTTCCAGCGCGCCATCCTGCAGGCGGGCGGCCGGGTTGGCAGGCAGGTCGCCGTCTGCGGCGCGGAACAGGCCGTCGTCGCCGCGGGTGAGCTGGTTGGCCGTCTCGGGCGTGACCAGCTTGAGGCGACCCACCGTCGTCGGTTTCTGGTTGGGTGACTTGGCGCTGATGGTGCCGTCGCTGCCGATCTCGACCGCGCTGTTGGGCGGGATGTTGATCGGGCCGCCGTCGCTCAGCACCGGCATGCCGTTGCGCATCACCAGCAGGCCTTCGGCATTCACGTCCAGCGAGCCGGCGCGGGTGTAGGCCTCGGTGCCGTCGTTGGCCTGAACGGCCAGCCAGGCATTGCCCTGCATGGCGACGTCGAGGTTGCGGCCGGTCGGGGTCAGCGGGCCTTGGGCATCGTTGTAGCCGATGGTGGTTTCCAGCGAGTAGGCGCGCGTGGAAGCCCCGTCGCCGCGGACCGGCACGGCGCGGAAGGCCTGCAGCTCGGCGCGAAACCCGTTGGTCGTCACGTTGGCAAGGTTGTGCGAGAGCACGTCCTGCCGCTGCATGGCCGCTTTCGCGCCGGCCATCGACAGATAGATCATGCGATCCATGAGCTCTCCTTTCTTGAGCGCCGCGCCCGTTCGAGCGGCCGCCGTGAAGCCGGCATTGGTGGCCCACTGGCGGCGCCCCTTTGAGGGGAAGCGCCGAAAGCGCTAAGGGAGTAGGTCATCTCAGGTTGACGATGGTCTGCAGGACCTGGTCCTGCGTCTTGATCGTCTGGGCGCTGGCCTGATACGCACGCTGGGCCGTGACCATGTTGACCAGCTCTGCCGTGATGTCGACGTTGCTCTCCTCCAGCGCGCCGGACTGCAGTGCGCCCATGTTGCCGTCGCCCGGCACGCCGACCACGGGGTCGCCCGAAGCGACTGTGCTGGCCCAGAGGTTGCCGCCCGTCGGCTGCAGGCCCTGCGAGTTGCGGAATGACGCCAGTTCAATCTGGCCGGCCGGCTTGCTCTGGCCGTTGGAATAGCGCGCCTGGATGACGCCGTTGTTCGCAATCTGGATGCCGGTCAGTTGCCCTGGTGCGTAGCCATTCTGAGTCAGGCTGGTCACGGCGAAGCTGCTGCCGTTCTCGGTTGCGCCGCCCATGTTCAGCTGTATGCCGGGGATGGCCAGCGTCGGATAGCCGCGCGCGCTGATACCGGCCGGCACACTCATGGCTATGGCCCCAGGAGGTGTGATGGCCGAGCCGAGGATGCCCGAGGGCGAACCACCGCTGGCGGGGAAGGTCAATGTGGTGTAGGGCGTCTTCGGGTTGCCGTTAGCATCCAGTGCGATGGCGGCTCCAGTGGCATCGGTAGCAAAGGGCGTGCCGTTGGCAGTGGCATAGACGTTCCAGACGTCGCTGCCATTGGCGGCAGTGGCAGCCCTTTGGAAGTAGAACGTGACGGCGACGTCTTGACCCTTGGCGTCATAGACGGTCATCGATGTCGCGTTGTTGTAGGTTGTGCTGTCCTTCAGGTCGATCCCTGTGGCCGCGCCGCCGCCTGGCGCCGTTACCTTGACCCGCGAGTCGAGGTTGAACTCCATCTTGACCGTGGAGGTCACGGCTGGCGCGATGCCGCCGGTGGGCAGCTGCAGCGGCTGGGCCGTGCCGGGCTGGATGACACCGGTGCCGTTGGCCGGGTAGCCAAGCAGCTTCAGGCCGTTGTTGTTGACGATGAAGCCGTCCTTGTTAACCTTGAACTGGCCGTTACGGCTGTAGCGAGCCGGGTTCGCGCCGTCACTGACTTGGAAGAAACCGCCGCCGTTGATCGCGAGGTCCATGGGGTTTTCGGTCGTCGTGATGTTGCCCTGCGTGAACTGCTGAGACACGGACTGCAGGGTGGTACCAATGCCGACCTGATTGCCGCCCGCGCCGTTCAACGCCGCTGCGTAGACGTCCGCGAACTCAGCTCGCGCATCCTTGAAGCCATAGGTGCCCGAGTTGGCGATGTTGTTGCCGATGACGTCGAGGCTCTTGGACGCGGCGTTGAGCCCGGAAAGGCCTTGCTGGAAGCTCATGAGGGAGTCCTTGCTTTTGTCGTGCGTGAGGGGTTCAGTTAACGGCCGAGACGGTCGTGTAGTCGACGGGGCCGAGGCGGTCGAGGTATAGCTTGAGGCTACCGTTCTCGCTGTAGACGGCATCGACCTTGTCGTAGGCATAAGACGTCGACGTGACGGGAGCCGTGCCGTTGGTGGCCGTGATGCGGTACTTGACCTCGCTGCCCTCTGGCACGGCAGTGCCGGCGTTCCAGCTGAAGGTCTGGCGGCCCGAACCCTGGGCGCCAAGTTGCCGGGTATCGATAACGTTTCCGGCCGGGCCGAGGATCTCCAGCTTGACGGCACTGGCCGCGCCGTCGAGCTCATAGCTGCCCTGAGCCATGCCGCTAGCGACCTGAATCCTGTCGCTGGGCACGCTGACCTCGCGGCCCACCAGAGAGATGGACTGCAGCGCCTGCATCTGGCCGAGCTGGCTGCCCAGACCCTTGATGCTGGTGTCCAGCGTGGACAGGCTCGTCACCTGCTGGATCTGCGCCATCTGGCTCGTCACCTGTGCGTTGTCCATGGGATTGAGCGGGTCCTGGTTCTTCATCTGCGCAACGAGCAGCTTCAGGAAGCGGTCCTGGGTCTCGGCGGCGTTCTTGGCCGACGTGGCCGGCGTCTGCGCGGTGCTGCTGCCGTTGAGTGCGGTGATGTCCATCAGCTTTGACCCAGTTGCAAGGTCTTGAGCAGCAGGCTCTTGGCCGTGCTCATGACTTCGATGTTGTTCTGATAGGAACGCGAGGCCGAGATCATGTTGACCATCTCTTCCACCGGGTTCACGTTGGAATAGGTCACATAGCCGTCGGCATCGGCCTGCGGGTGTTTGGGGTCATGGACGCGGCGTCCGGGGGTCTGGTCCTCGGTCACCTGAGTCACGCGCACGCCGGCACTGCCGCTGTCGTTGCCGGCGCCCATCAGCTGGGTCTGGAAGACGACCTGGCGCGCCTTGTAGGCCTGGCCGTCGGGGCCGGCCACGGTGTCGGCATTGGCCAGGTTGCTGGCCACTACATTCAGGCGCTGGCTCTGAGCGCTGACCGCGCTGCCGGCGACGTGGAAGATCTGGAACATCGACATGGCCTAGACCTCCATCAGCTCTGGTTGTAGGACTTCATCGCGTCCAGCTGGGTGCGCACGGCGCCGTTGATGAAGCGCAGCGTGGCCTCGTACTTCACCGAGTTGTCGGCAAAGCTGGCGCGCTCGCGGTCCATGTCGACGCCATTGCTGTCCAGGCTGGTCTGGGACTGCAGCGCGTAGTCCTTGCCGCTCTCGCCGCGCGCGCCGGCCAGCGGCGCGATGTGGCCGCGCTGGGTGGTCTGCAGGGCGCCGTTGGTGGCGATTTCGCCGGTGGCCTCGCGCAGAGCCTTGGCGAAATCGATGTCGCGGGCCTGGTAGCCGGGCGTGTCGGCATTGGCGATGTTGCTGGCGAGCTGGCGCTGGCGTTCCGCCCGGAGCTGGAGCGCCTGGGTCTGGAAGTTCAGCGTGTCGGTGATTCGGTTCAACATCTGGGGCCTCTTTCGAGGAGCATGGCCGGGATGGCTCTTGCGCAAATTGTCTGAAGCAGGCCCGAAAACATGAGCGGGATTAGCGGGGCCAAAGCCGCTCAATTCCGACCTAGAAGCGGCGCGGCCTGTCTCTAGAGTGCTGCCCATGCTTCGTGCCAGCCTGCTCCTCGTCTGCCTGCTTGCCGCCTTGCCCGGCCGGGCGCAGACCGCCCTCGACCCGGCGCTGCTGGAGCGGGTGCGCGAGCTCGCCGAGACGGCCGCCCGCGCCGCGGCGTCCCCGAATACCCGCGTCGCCGTCGAGATCGGCGCCCTGGACGCCCGCCTGCGCCTGGCGCCCTGCCAGCAGATCCAGCCCTATCTGCCGCCCGGCATGGCCGTCTGGGGCAAGAGCCGCATCGGCCTGCGCTGCACCGACGGCGCGGCGCGCTGGAACGTGACCCTGCCGGTGCGCATCGCCGTCTTCGGCCGTGCGGTCGTCGCCAACGGCCCCTTGCCGGCCGGCGTGAATTTGTCTCAAGAACAGCTGGCCCTGGCCGATATCGACGTCGCAGCCGAACCGGGGGCCGTCTTCACCGATCCGGCCCAGTTGATCGGACGCACGCTGGCGCGCCCGCTCGGTGCGTCGGAGGCCGTGCGTGCGCCGGCGCTGAAGTCGCGCCAGTGGTTTGCCGCCGGCGAGACCGTCCAGGTCCGGGCGGTGGGAGAGGGATTTGCCGTCGCCTCCGAGGCTCAGGCCCTGTCGGCCGGCATCGAGGGCCAGGAGGTCAGGGTGAAGTTTGAAAGCGGCCGCATTGCCAGCGGCCGGGCCGTCGGCGAACGCCGGGTGGATGTGCTGCTGTGAGCAAACTGCCACGAATCCCGGGAACTGGCCGGAAATACAGGCCTATTCACGCTCAAGTTCCTAGGCCTGGGGCCGATACAGGAGGAAACTCCCCTGCAATGCCCTCTGCGGGGGTCGCCCCGCACCCTGGAGAAGTTCATGAAGATTGGTAACAGCCCAGAAGGCAGCGCCAGCCCGCCCAAGGCCGAGCGCCCCGCCGCGCGCAAACCTGAGGCTGCCTCCAGCACCGACGTCGTCCGCCAGACCGCCCAGGCCGCCACGTCGGCCCCCAGCGCCCAGGTCGATATTTCCAGCGCTGCCAAGCTTGCGGCCAGCGCCGGTGCCGACGACGGCAGTTTCGACGCCGCCAAGGTGGCCCGCATCTCCAAGGCCATCAGTGAGGGTAAGTTCACGGTCAACGCGCACGCCATCGCGGACAAATTGGTCTCGAATGCGCAAGAATTGCTGGACAGCCGCGTCAACAAACATTGAATCCAATGACCGCCACTGCTTCGTCCACCCTCGGCACCGAACTCGAACAGCCCCTGCTGGCTGTCGAAGCGGCGCTGAACCAGCTTGGTGATGCCCTGGCCCGCCGTGACGCGGCGGCCATCGAGCAGCATGCGGCCGAACTTCACCAGCATCTGGCCCGTGCCGTGCAGAGCTTCAGCGAAGCCGCCCGCACCGGCAGCGTGCCCAGCGCGCTGCGCAACCGCCTCGTGCGTGCCGGCGGTCTGCTGGCCGCTCAGCGCGAAGTCCTGGCCCGCGGCAACGCCTCCCTGGATCGCGCCCTGGACGTTTTGATCCCGAGCGAACCGACCGGCCTGTACGGCGCCGGCGGTAAGGCCGAGCGCCGCAGCGTCGGCAGCGGCAGCTACCAGGCCTGAGCGTTCGCCGACGAAACAAGCCGCCTCGCGAGGTGGCTTTTTTTATTGTGAATGCCGCCCCTGCGAGGCGGTATTTTTGTGCGCGATCGACGGAGCGGGCAAAGGAAAAGCGGTCCCGTGGGACCGCTTCGGCATGGGCCTGGCGCCTGACTTACTTGGCAGCCAGGGCCGTGGCGCGGCGCAGCACCGGAGCGGGGAAGTCGCCCAGCTCGCGGGCAGCGTTCTCGCCATGGTCGGCGGCCTGGGCGGCAGTCAGCTCGGGCTGCAGCTCGGTCGGCCTGACCACCAGGATGGCCTGGCGCGGCAGCTTGGTGCTGGCGACGGCGGAGGTCTTGGCGGAGGCCGGAGCAGCCACTTCGATGCCCTTTTCGCCTTGCAGGGTGGCCAGTTCACCGCTGTTGCGGGCGGCGACCAGGTCGGCGATGACGGCCTCGCGGGTGGTCTGGGCAGAGGCAGCGCCGGCAGCGATCAGCAGGGTGGCCGCGGCGAAAACGGTAGACAGCTTGCTCATGATGATTTCCTTCAAGTTCCGCGGCGGAAGCTTTCCGCCTGGTTGGCTTGGGCATCGCGACCGCGGTGTCCATGGGCTGAACTCTAGGCAGTCGAGCTCAGTAGAAACACCAGTGCCGCAGCAATAAGTCGTTCTGAAATTGAAAACAATCGTCGACGATTAATTGTCGTCATGCCTAAAACAGAGGCAATTACCGCACCTCAGCGAGTGGCGGCCTGGCGCACCTTGTCGAGGTAGACGTGGCCGTCCGGCGGCATGCCGCTGCGCTGCGATGCCCAGATCATTTCGCCCAGGGCCTCCATGGCGACATGGTGGGCGTCATGGCGGGAATTGCGCTTTGCGGACAGCAGGTCGATGGCCTGGCGGATGCCCGAGGGCTGGTCGATGGCGTGCTGCTCGGTGATCGTCAGATGCATGGAGAGGTGCAGGAAGGGGTTGGTGCGGCCTTCCTCGACCGTGTAGACCTTCTCCAATGCCGCAGCCTCGTCCGCGAGGTCCTCGTGGTACTCGGGATGCTCTGCAATCCAGTCCGCGGCCAGGGCCTCCATCGGGATCAGCGGGGCGCCGTCGCGCCATTTGCGGTAGGCGGCGCAGAAGAAGCGCCGGACTTCGAGCTGGGAGGGAGCGAACATGGCGCGATTGTCGCTGCCGCCCTCAATCCAGCCGGTCCGCCAGGGCTTGCAGGGCCTGCAGCGCGCCCATGGCCAGGCCGATGCCAAAGGCCGCGGCGACGGCTGGCTCGCGCGGATTCAGGCGCAGGATCTGCCCGCCGTGAGCCGCGACGACGAGCTGGCTGAAGTGGCGCACCGACGGCACCGCCGTTCCCGCGCCGATCTCTATGACCACAGGCCGCTCGACCCGCGCCAGCCAGCTCGACAGACCACGGGCCTGGGCCTGGTAACGACCGCCCTCCCAGCCCCAGTCGCCGAACATCAGCAGATTCGGCCGTGCCAGCCCGCCGCAGCCGGGACAGCCGGGCAGGTCGCCCAGCCAGCGGCATTCGGCCGCGTCGATGACAGGCTCGACGCCCTCGGCCGGCCAGGGTGCCTGGCCGCAACCGCGCAGGCATTGCAGCCAGTGCAGGGAGCCATGGCATTCGTGGATCAGGGCGTCGTCGAATCCGGCGCGCTGGAACTGTCCATCGACATTGCTCGTGAACACGGCCAGGCCCTGCGTCTTGCGTTCGCCCCAACGCCGCAGCAGGCCGAAGCCGGCATGGGGCAGGGTGCGGCGGTAGAGGGCCAGCCGGTGGCCATAGAAACCCCAGGCCAGGCGCGGATCGCGCTCGAAAGTCTGCGGCGAGGCGACGGTCGTGAAGTCCAGTCGTGCTCGGGCCAGGGCCGGGTAGGCTTTCCAGAAGCCCTCGCGGCCGCGGAAGTCGGGCAGGCCGGAGTCCACACCCATGCCGGCGCCGGTCGCGACGATGAGGGCATCGGCCTGGGTGATCAGCCCCGCGGCCTGGTCCAGCGCCGCGTCGTTCATGAGTCCTGTTCGACGTCGTGCCTGTCCCAGCCGCCGCGCTGGGCGCGGCGGTGCGCGTCCTCGGCCTCGCGTTCGGCGGCCATCAGCTGCTCGAATTGCTGACGTCCCAACCGAGCGGCAGCGATCAACGCGTTCTCGTCGCGTTGCAGCGGCACCATCTGCTCCAGCACCTCGAGGTTGTGGCGCCTGAAACGCATAGCCTGGCGCCGCGCGGCGTGGGGCTCCATGCCTGTCAGCTCGAGCACGCTGCGGGCGCTCATCAGCGCGGAATCGAAGGTCTCGCGCTCGATGTGGTCGACGCCGGCCTCGCGCAGCTGGTAGTAGTGCTGAACATTGCGAGCGCGGGCTACGACGGTGGCCTGCGGGAAATGCTCGCGTGCCAGCTCGGCCAGCTCGACGCTCTGGGCGATGTCGTCGATGGCGATGACGAGGATGCGGGCCGTCTCGGCGCCCGCCGTCCTCAGCATGTCCAGACGCGTGGCGTCGCCGTAGTAGACGGTCCATTCGAAGCGGCGCAGGCTTTCGATGGCCTCGGAATCATGATCCAGCACGGTGGCTTCCAGGCCGTTGGCGCGCAGCATGCGGGCGATGACCTGGCCGTAGCGGCCGCTGCCGGCAATGATGATGGGCGAGGGCACCGGCGGCGCTTCGTTGCGCTTTTTCTTCTCGCCCAGGCGCGCAAGCTTCTGCGACATGATGCGGTCGCCGCCGGTCAGCAGCAGCGGCGTCAGCGCCAGGGACAAGGCCACGGCCGCGACGAGGGCCGAGTTCTGGGCCGCGTTGATCATGCCCTCGCTCTGGGCGAGCTGGAAGACGACGAAACCGAACTCGCCACCCTGGGCCAGCAGGATGACGAAGGCCGGCCGCTCGACCAGCGGGATCTTCATGGCCTTGGACATCCCCGTCAGCACGAGGATCTTGCAGATCAGCAGTGCGGCCAGCACGCTGAGCACGAAGAGAGGCTGGGCAGCGACGGCCTTCAAGTCCAGCCCCATGCCGACGGCGATGAAGAAGAGGCCGAGCAACAGGCCCTTGAAGGGCTCGAGGTCGGTCTCCAGCTCGCGGCGGTATTCGCTTTCGGCCAGCAGCACGCCGGCCAGGAAGGCGCCCAGGGCCATCGAGAGACCCACGAGCTGCATCAGCGCCGCCGTGCCCAGCACCAGCAGCAGGGCCGCGGCCGTGAAGATCTCGGGCGTCTTGCTGTGGGCGATCCAGCGCAGGGCCGGGCGCAGAGCCAAGCGGCCGCCGAAGATGATGACGACGATGGCGCCCGCGGCCTTGGCGCCGGCCAGCCAAGTGCGGCCTTCGGCGTCATCGGATGCGCCGCTCAGGGCCAGCACCGGTACCAGGGCCAGCACGGGAATGGCCGCGATGTCCTGCAGCAGGGCGACCGACAGGATGCTCTCGCCCGCCGTCGTGCGGCCGAGGTTGCGCTCGGCCAGCACGGCCAGGGCCACCGCGGTGGACGACATCGCCAGGCCCAGGCTGACGACGACCGACAGGCGCCAGGGGTGGCCCAGCGCGATGCCCACGGCCGTCAGCACCGCCGCGCAGCCAAGCAGCTGCACGCTGCCCCAGCCGAAGATGGGCCGGCGCATGGCCCACAGCCGCTTGGGCTCCAGCTCCAGGCCGACGAGGAAGAGCATCAGCACGACGCCGAGCTCGGCGACCTCGGGGATGGCGGTGGACTCGGGGATCAGCGCCAGCACGGCCGGGCCGATCAGCACGCCGGCGACGAGATAGCCGAGGATGGAACCGAGGCGCAGCCAACGCGCCAGCGGCACTGCCAGCACGGCGGCGGCGAGGAACACAAGAGGCAGTTGCAACCAGTTGCCATGGCTCATGCTGCGCCCCCACCCAGCGTCGAGAACAAAGCCGGCCGCTCGTCGAAATCCACGGCCTCCTCGTCGCCCACGCTGCGTTCGACGGCGGTATCGCACCATTCGGGGAAATGTTCCAGCCGCTTCACGAACAGCTCGGCATGGGCACGGATTTCTTCGTCCGTCGCACGGTGGGCGGCATGCAGGATCTGCGGCTGCAGCCAGCTCATGCCGCAGGTGCGGGCCGACTGCTGGTAGGGCAGCAGGAATTCGCCTATTGCGTGGTGGTTGTGGCCACCCGGCGCATAGGCCTCGGCACCGCCGCCGGTGGAGGCCACCAGCCAGAAGTCCTTGCCATGCAGGGCCGTGCCGCCCGGCCCATAGGCCCAGCCCAGGCGCGGCACCTCGTCCCACCAGAGCTTCTGCAGGGCCGGCATGCTGTACCAGTAGATGGGGTGCAGCATGACGACCAGGCGCGCGGCTTCGAGGGCACGCTGCTCGGCCTCGACGTGGACGTGGAAGTCGGGGTAGAGGCGGTAGAGGTCGCGCAGCTCCACGCGATCGGCTGCAGGCGAGGCACGCAGCGCGTCGAGCACGGTGCGGGTCGCGTGGGAGCGGGCCAGGTCGGGGTGGGCGGCGAGGACGAGGATGTCGCGGGCGGTACTGTCAGGCATGGCGAGCTAGGTTACCGTCACTGCAAGACACATCCACCCAGGTCAGCCCGAATGCGCATCTTCGAAACCCTTGCCGACCTCCAAGCTCTGATTGGCCAGCCGCTGGGCCACAGCGACTGGATCACCGTCGACCAGGCGCGCGTGAACGCCTTTGCCGAGGCCACCGAGGACCGGCAGTGGATCCACGTCGACCCCGAGCGAGCTAAGACGGGGCCGTTTGGCGCACCGATCGCGCACGGCTTTCTGACGCTGTCGCTGATCCCGTATTTCTTCGAGACCGGCTTTGCGGTGCGCGAGAGCCGCATGGCGCTGAACTACGGCTTGAACAAGGTGCGCTTCACCAAGCCCGTGCTGGTGGGCAGCCGGCTGCGCGCCGGTTTCAAGCTGCTGGCCTTGGAAGAGATCGCGGGTGGCGCCATGCAGCTGACAGTGGAAGTGGCTGTCGAGGCCGAAGGCATTGCCAAGCCGGTGTGCGTCGCGGAGAGCTTGGCACGTCACTACCGCTGAACCACGCGAATAGGATCGCGGTCTTTTCAACGACCGCTTGGCGTCTCCATGGCTTCGAGCCTGCTCGTCCTGCTCGACGACATCACCGCCGTCCTCGACGACGTGGCGACCACGACCAAGGTTGTCGCCAAGAAGACCGCGTGCGTGCTTGGCACGGCGGCGATGTTCCTGGTGGGTGGTGGCATCCTCGTGCACGGCATGGCGTCACTGCGTTACGCCATCGCGCATCTCGCCGAAGGTCAGGCCTGGGCTGTTGCGGCGCTGCTGGAGAACGGCGCGAATGCGCTGGTCGGCGTGATCGCCGGCGCTCCGGTGCTGGCCGGCGTGATGGCAGTGCAGAAGCTGCGCCGGAAGTGATTAGCTCGCCGAATAGGCCAAGCGGACATAGATCGGCGCAAAGGCCTCGGCCTGCGTGATCTCGAGCAGGCGCTCCTTGGCCAGCTCCAGCATGGCGATGAAGGTGACGACGAGGACGGCTTGGCCGCGGGCAACGTCGAACAGGGCCTCGAACTCGACGAAGCGCTGGCCCTGCAGGCGCCGCAGCACGATGCTCATGTGCTCGCGCACCGACAGCTGTTCGCGGCTGATCTTGTGGTGCTGGTTGAGTTTGGCGCGCTTGAGGATGTCCAGCCAGGCCTCGCGCAGATCGTCGCTGCTGACGTCGGGGAAGCGCGGCGTGAGCGACTGCTCGATGTGGATCTGGGCGCGCAGGAAGTCCCGGCCCAGAACCGGCAGGCGGTCCAGCCGCGCCGCGGCCAGCTTCATCTGCTCGTACTCCAACAGTCGCCGCACCAGCTCGGCGCGCGGGTCCTCGGCCTCCTTGCCGTCCTCGCTCTTCTTGGGCGGCAGCAGCATGCGCGACTTGATCTCGATGAGCATCGCGGCCATCAGCAGGTATTCGCTGGCCAGCTCGAGGTTGTGCTTGCGGATCTGCTCGACATAGCTCAGGTACTGGCGCGTCACGTCGGCCAACGGGATGTCGAGAATGTTGAAGTTCTGCTTGCGGATCAGGTAAAGCAGCAGGTCCAGCGGGCCCTGGAAGGCCTCGAGGAAGACCTCCAGCGCATCCGGCGGGATATAGAGGTCCAGCGGCATCTGGAACAGCGGCTCGCCATACAGGCGCGCCACGGCAACCGCGTCGACGACCTCGGGAAGGTCGGACTCGGCCTGGCTGGGTTCCTCAGCCACGGCGGTCAAGGTTTACTTGCCGGAGGTCTGGTAGACGTAGGGCTGCTGGGCCACGCGGGCTTCGTTGTAGCCGGCCTGGGCGGCGCGGTCCTGTTCCTTGTCCCACAGCAAGGCGCGGCCGGCGCGCTGCTCGGCTTCCAGCGTCGGGCGCTGGGCCTTGAGCTGCTCAATGAATTGGGTGACTTCGGACTTGTAGGGCTTCCAGAACAACGGCATGGCGGGTCTCACTGACTAGGTTGACGATTTTAGATCGTCCAGCGAGGGCAGGATGCCGGCCTCGCCGAGTTCCTCGGCCAGCCCCGAGCGTCGCAGCAGGCTCAGCGGCTGCGGGTTCACATTGGCCAGGATGAGGGCCGTGCCGCGCTTGAGCAGGGCGCGGTGCAGGTCGCGCAGGGCTTCGACGCCCGAGGTGTCCATGACGATGAGGCGGTGCATCTCGAAGACGACGGCCCGCGTGCCGGCCGGCAACTGTTCCGGCACGGGCTCCAGCTTGCCGACGGCGCCGAAGAAGAGGGCGCCGTAGAGCTCGTAGGCCACGGCACCGTCGGGCAAAGGCTGGTCGGTCACCTGCTCCAGCGTGAACAACTGGCCCATGCGCCAGACGAAGAACACGCAGGAGGCGATCAGCCCGACCTCGACGGCCACCGTCAGGTCGGCGACGACGGTCAGCGTGAAAGTGCCGACCAGCAGCGTGCGATAGGTCAGGTTGAAGCGCTTCAGGCGGGCGAACTCGTGCCACTCGCCCATGTTCCAGGCGATGACGAGCAGGAGCCCGGCCAGGGCCGCCAGCGGCACGTGGGCGGCCAGCGGCGCGGCCACGAGTAGGATGAGCAGCAGCGTGAGGGCGTGCACAAGGCCGGCGACGGGGCTGGTGGCGCCGGCGCGGATGTTGGTGACGGTGCGGGCGATAGTGCCCGTGGCCGGGAGGCCGCCGAAGAGGGGCGCGACGAGATTGGCCAGCCCTTGAGCCATCAGCTCCTGGTTGGGATCGTGGCGGGGGAGGTCGGGGGTGAGACGGTCGGCCACGCGGGCGCAGAGCAGCGACTCGATGGCGCCGAGCAGGGCCAGGGTCAGCGTGGGGATGACGAGCTGCCGCATGCCCGCCCAGCTCATCGCCGGCCACGCCAGCGCCGGCAGCGCGCGCGGGATGCCGCCGAAGCGACTGCCGATGGTGTCCAGCGGCAGCTCCAGCCAGGCCGTGAAGGCCGTCGCGCCAACCAGTGCGATGACGGTGCCGGGCAGCAGGGCCATGAGGCGCCGCACGCCCGTCAGCGGCCGGTCCTGCGCAATGTTCTTGGGCCAGAGCAGCACGATGGCCATGCAGGCCGCGGCGGTGGCCGGCGCAGCCGGGTTGACGCCGTTGGCATGCCGCGCCAAGGCCTCGATCTGGCCGAAGAAGTCGGCCGGCATCTGCGCGATGGAGAGGCCGAGGAAGTCCTTCAGCTGGGCTAGGGCGATCAGCACCGCGATGCCGTTGGTGAAGCCGGTGACGATGGCGACGGGGATGTAGCGCACCAGGGCCCCCAGCCGCAGCGCGCCCATCAACAGCAGCAGCACGCCGGCACCCATGGTGGCCAGCAGCAGGTTGGCCAGGCCGTGACGCTGCAGGATGCCGTAGACGACGACGATGAAGGCGCCGGCCGGTCCACCGATCTGCACGCTGGAGCCGCCGAGCAGCGAGATCAGGAAGCCGGCCACGATGGCGGTGGCCAGGCCCTGCTCGGGCCGCAGGCCGGACGCGATGGCAAAGGCCAGCGCCAGCGGCAGCGCGACGATGCCGACCGTCAGGCCGGCGCCTACGTCAGCGAGCAGGCGCTCGCGCGGATAGCCCGCCAGCAGCGCGAGGCTGCGGGGGCGAAACGGGTGTAGTCGGGGCAGGGGCACGGGACCTCCGGGGGATGGGTCACGACGCCAGTGGCGTCGTGACCGGAGGTCCGTAGTGATAGCGCTCGGCGATGAAGCGCCGGCGCCGGGTCAGGCCGAGGAGGCCGAGCAGCGAACGGGGCGTCGCTCGGCACATGGGCTCAGCGCACCCGCATGCCCGGCTGCGCGCCGGCGTGGGGCTCCAGTACGAAGATACCAGGGTGGGCCTTTTCGTCGGCATGGCCGGCGGCCAGCACCATGCCCTCGCTGACGCCGAACTTCATCTTGCGCGGCGCGAGGTTGGCGACCAGCACGGTCAGCTTGCCTTCCAGGTCTTCGGGCTTGTAAGCGGCGCGGATGCCGCTGAAGACGTTGCGCGTCCTGCCTTCACCGGCGTCCAGCGTGAGGCGCAGCAGCTTGTCCGAGCCTTCGACCAGTTCGGCCTTGACGATCCTGGCGATGCGTAAATCGACCTTGGCGAAGTCGTCGATCTTGATCTCGGCGGCGATGTCTTCGCCACCCGGCACGACCTTGGGCGCCGGCGGGGCCTCGAAGAGCTGCTCGACCTTGGCCAGGTCGACGCGCTGCATCAGGTGCTGGTAGGCGCCGATCTGGTGGGCGCCCAGCGACTTCGCGCTGTCGCGCCACTGCAGGGGCTCGATCTTCAGGAAGGCTTCAACTTGCGTGGAGAGTACCGGCAGCACCGGCTTGAGGTAGACGGTCAGCAGGCGGAAGGCCTCGATGCAGACGCTGCAGACGTCGTGCAGGGCGGCGTCCATGCCCTCCTGCTTGGCCAGCTCCCAGGGCTTGTGCTGGTCGACGTACTCGTTGACCTTGTCGGCCAGCAGCATGATCTCGCGCAGGGCCTTGCCGAACTCGCGGGTCTCGTAGAGCTCGGCGACGGAGCCGCTCTGGGCGCGCAGGGTCTCGAGCAGGGCCGAGCCTTCGACGCCGATGTCGCCGCTGAGCTTGCCGTCGAAACGCTTGGTCAGGAAGCTGGCGGCGCGCGAGGCGATGTTGATGAACTTGCCGACCAGGTCGCTGTTGACGCGGGCCGCGAAGTCTTCAGGGTTGAAGTCGATGTCCTCGACCTTGGCGTTGAGCTTCGCGGCGATGTAGTAGCGCAGCCATTCGGCGTTAAGGCCCAGGCTGAGGTACTTCAGCGGGTCTAGTCCGGTGCCGCGGCTCTTGCTCATCTTCTCGCCGCCGTTGACGGTCATGAAGCCGTGCACGAAGACATGGTTGGGCGTCTTGCGGCCGCTGAAATGCAGCATGGCCGGCCAGAACAGCGTGTGGAAGTAGGTGATGTCCTTGCCGATGAAATGGATCTGCTCGACGGACTCGTCAGCCATGAAGGCGTCGAAGTCCTTGCCGATCTTGCCGAAGTAGTTCTTCAGCGAGGCGAGGTAGCCGATGGGGGCGTCCAGCCACACATAGAAGTACTTGCCCGGCGCATCGGGGATCTCGATGCCGAAATAGGGCGCGTCGCGGCTGATGTCCCAGTCGCTGAGACGGTTGTTGCCCTCCTCGTCGGGCTCGAACCATTCGCGGATCTTGTTTAGCACCTCGGGCTGCAGGCGACCGACGTCCTTGGTCCATTGAGTCAGGAAGTCGACGCAGCGCGGGTCGCTCAACTTGAAGAAGTAGTGCTCGCTGCTCTTGAGCACCGGCGTCGCGCCCGACAGCACCGAGTAGGGATTCTTCAGCTCCGTGGGCGCGTAGACGGCGCCGCAGACCTCGCAGGAGTCGCCGTACTGGTCCTTGGCGCCGCACTTGGGGCATTCGCCCTTGATGAAGCGGTCCGGCAGGAACATGGACTTGGCCGGATCGAAGAACTGCTCGATGGTCTTGGTCGAGATCAGCTCGTTGTGCCGCAGCGCCAGATAGACCGCCTTGGACAGCTCGTGGTTCTCGGCGCCGTCGGTGGAATGCCAGTTGTCGAAGCTGATGTGGAAGCCGTCCAGGTATTGCTTGCGGCCGGCCGCGATGCCAGCGACGAATTCCTGCGGCGTCTTCTGGGCCTTCTCGGCCGCGATCATGATGGGGGCGCCGTGGGCGTCGTCCGCGCAGACGAAGTGCACCTGCGAGCCCGCCATGCGTTGGAAGCGAACCCAGATGTCGGCCTGGGTGTACTCCATGATGTGGCCGATGTGGAAACCGGCGTTCGCATAGGGCAGGGCTGTGGTGACAAAAAGCTGGCGGGGCATGGGCGCGGAAGCGAGGGGCTGACGGACTGAGCCGCGGATTCTAGGTTTGCGGTTCGGCGGGATTGGCGGGGTCGGCAGGGGCTTCGCCTTCGGCCTGGGGCTCGTCCGGGGCTGCGGCCTCGTCGGACTTGCCATTGAGCTTGCGCTGGCGCTTCTCTTCGGCCTTGCGCTTCTTGGCCAGCTCGCGCTGGCGCTTCTCGTAGCTGTAGTTCGGGGTAGCCAAATGGACTCTCCTTGAGGTGGCCGGTCCAATGTAGCTTGCCGTGGCGCTTCGAGCGCGCCCAAGTTGCAGCCGAAAGCTCCATAACGCATCAAGGACCGCGCTTAAGTCACTGATTTGTAATGGTTCCGAAAGCTATCCACCGAGTCTGTGGAAAACTTTGTGGAGAACCCCCCTCCATCGCAGCCAAGCCCTTATGGAATGCGGGTTGTCTTAGCTTGCCTCATTTCTAGGCAGTCTCGGAGTATCTATATGAATCAATGACTTAGCTTCATGTGCCGGCGAACTCATGTGGCGGGGAGCATCGGGGCTGGCGGGGCTTGACGCCTTCCAGATTTGGGGATAAGTCAAGCCGCCAAGTGCGGATGTCACGGTTTGGAATGACAACCGACGCGCTTTGTCCCCGTCAACTGTGGACAAGTCTGTGGGCCGGCTGACGACAGTGGCGCTAAGTGCTTGATTGGCCATCGCGACGGCTGGTCTGCCTGCTTTTGAGGCGGCAGTCTGGGGGCAGTCCCCAAGAAGTCGTGCCGATGCCGGCGGCTAAACTCGCGGCCTTTTGAACGGGGCGGCAGCGGGGCGATGGCGGATTTGGCAAGGGAGAGCGGCGGGCGCGGCAGGAGCGCATCGCGCGCCGGCGCTTTCGAATTGAAGTCGCGCCGCTTCAGCCTGCTGGGGCTGGTGCTGCACAGCGCCGACATGGCCGAGCTGGCGGCCGACTGGGCCCAGCGCGCCGGTGCCGGTGGCTTCGAGCATGAACCCGTGGTCATCGACCTGAGTCAACTGCCGCGTGCACCGGCCGCCGCCGAGCCCGTCGAAGGCCAGGCGCCGCTGGCCCTGGACGGCCCGGCGCCGGTCGACCTGAAGACATTGGTCGAGCTGCTGCGCAACAGCCAGCTGCAGCCGGTGGCCGTTGCCGGTGCCACGCCGGAAGAGCTGGCCCTGGCTCACGAACTGGGCCTGGCCGACGCGGCCGACGAACCGGCGACCGAACGCGCCGTTCAAGCGGCGCCCACCGAGGTCGTGCGCGAGGTGGTGCGCGAGATCACCGTCGAGAAGATCATCGAGAAGCCGGTTCCCGTTGCGGCGCCGGCGCCCACCCTGGTCATCGACAAGCCGCTGCGCTCCGGCCAGCAGGTCTATGCCAAGGGCGGCGACCTCGTCGTGCTGGCCGTCGTCAGCCATGGCGCCGAAGTCATCGCGGACGGCAGCATCCACATCTATGCGCCGCTGCGCGGCAAGGCCATTGCCGGCGCGCGCGGAGATACCACCGCGCGTATCTACACGCAAAGCCTGGAGGCCGAGCTGCTGGCCATCGCGGGCATCTACCGCACCGCCGAAAACGCGCTGCCCGCCGACGTGGCGGGCAAGCCGGCCCAGGTCTACCTCCAGGGCGAAAAACTGCTGCTGCAACCGCTGCAGTCCTGATTCGAAACGCAAGGAAACACCCAGATGACCAAGATCGTCGTCGTCACCTCCGGCAAGGGCGGGGTCGGCAAGACCACCACCAGCGCGAGCTTCGCCACCGGCCTCGCGATGCGCGGGCACAAGACCTGCGTCATCGACTTCGACGTCGGCCTGCGCAACCTCGACCTCATCATGGGTGTCGAGCGTCGCGTCGTCTACGACCTCATCAACGTCATCAATGACGAGATCAAGCTGACCCAGGCCCTCATCAAGGACAAGCAGCTCGACAAGCTCTACATCCTGGCCGCCTCGCAGACGCGCGACAAGGACGCGCTGAAGCAGGAGGGCGTCGAGCGCGTGCTGGACGAGCTCAAGGCCATGGAATTCGACTTCATCGTCTGCGACTCGCCTGCAGGCATCGAGACCGGCGCGCTGATGGCTATGCACTTTGCCGACGAGGCCCTGGTGGTGACCAACCCCGAGGTCTCCTCGGTGCGCGACAGCGACCGCATCCTGGGCATGCTGAGCAGCAAGACCAAGCGCGCCATCGACGGCAAGGAGCCCGTCAAGGAGCATCTGCTGATCACGCGCTACAACCCGAACCGCGTCGAGGGCGGCCAGATGCTGAGCCTGGACGACATCCACGAGATCCTGCGCACCCCGCTGATCGGCGTCATCCCCGAGAGCGAGAGCGTGCTGCAGGCCTCCAACCAGGGCACGCCGGCCATCCATCTGCAGGGCACCGACGTGGCCGAGGCCTACAAGGACGTCGTCGCGCGCTTTCTCGGCGAAGACAAGCCCATGCGTTTCACCGAGGCCGTGAAGCAGAACTGGTTCAAGCGTGTCTTCGGGGCGAAGTGAGGGGAGCCAAGAAATGGGATTCCTGAACTTTTTCCTCGGCGAGAAGAAGAGCTCGGCCAGCGTGGCCAAGGAGCGCCTTCAGCTCATCCTCGCCCACGAGCGCAACGGCCGCAGCTCCAGCCCCGACTATCTGCCCCAGCTGCAGAAGGAGTTGGTCGCCGTCATCAGCAAATACGTGTCGATCAACCCCGACGACATCAAGGTCCACATGGAACGCCAGGGCGACCTGGAGGTCTTGGAAGTCAAGATCGAACTGCCGGAGGCTGCGGCGGGCCGCTGAGCCAGTTCAGCGGGAAGCGCGCCCCTGTTCGCGCCGCATGAAGAGGTAGAGGCTCTCGACCTTGGCGCGCGCCCACGGCGTCTTGCGCAGGAACTTCAGGCTGGACGCCACGCTGGGATCGATGCGAAAGCATTTGATCTCGATGCGCCGGCCGAGCTCGGCCCAGCCGAAGTACTCGACCAGGGCGGTCACGATGGCCTCGAGGGTGTGGCCGTGCAGGGGATCCTTGCTGCCGTTCATTCGTGGGTGAACTGGTCTGAGTTCTTGCCCTTGTACTGGGCGTAGTGGCGCTTGATCTTGGCCATGTCGGCGTCAACGTCACCCGTGGGCTTGAAGATGGGGCCGAGGCCGACGAGCTTGCGCGGGTAGTCCATGTGGGCCATGACGATGGGCAGCTTGGCCGTGACGGCGATCCAGTAGAAGCCGGTCTTCCAGTAGATGGTCTTGCTGCGCGTGCCTTCAGGCGGCACGATGAGCTGCACGGGCCCGTCGGCGGCCTGCAGGGCCGCGGCCGAAGCGGCGACGAGGTTGTTGGATTGGCTGCGGTCGACGGGAATGCCGCCGAGATAGCGCATCAGCCCGCCGAACGGGAACTTGAAGATGGAGGCCTTGCCCATCCAGTAGGGCGTCAGCCGCAGCGCGAAGGCAGTAAACAGTGTGTAGGGCAGGTCCCAGTTGCTGGTGTGTGGGGCGGCGATGAAGACGCTCTTGCGCGCTTCGGGCGCAAGTTCGCCCTGCACGGTCCAGCCGGCCCATCTGAGCCAGGCCAGGGAGACGCCGCGCAGCAGGGTGCTGACCACCGGCGTCGTGAAGATGGTGCGATGCATGGCCGCGATTGTCCCGCGGCACCCGCATGCCTCAATCTGAGGCAGCGCAAGAAAAGAGCTGTTCCGCCAAGGACTTACGGCTTCGACCCGCAGGCTGTTCACGGGTTTGTCCACAGATGCTGTGGACGAGGCTGTTGCGGCTCATGCTGCGCTTCCTGCCGTTGATCGCATGCCGGCTTGTCGGCAGCGGCGGCTGCCGCGATGCTTCGCGGTGTTCCCACCACTTGCCAGCCCCGCCATGCACCAAGCCTCGATGCCCGTCGCCCTCCTGCTGTTGATCGGTACGGCGCAAGCCAGCCAGCCCGCCACGCCGGCGGCCATGACGGCCTATGCCAACCAGCTGCTCGACGCGCAGAAGTTCGCCGCCGACGGGCCCGGCGTCACCGTGCTGGTAGCACGCGGCGACCGGCTGCTCTACAAGGGCGCCCGCGGCATGGCCAGCATCGAGCTCGGCGTGCCCATGCAGCCCGACCAGCTGATGCGCATTGGCTCGGTCACCAAGCAGTTCGCGGCCGCGGCCCTGCTCAAGCAGGTCGACGACGGCAAGGCCAAGCTCGACGACCCCATCTCCAGATTCCTGCCCGACTATCCCAACGGCAATCAGATCACGCTGCTGCAACTGCTCAACCACACCTCCGGCGTCAAGAGCTACACCGGCATCCCCGGCTATATGGGCAACCCGGTGCGGCGCGACCTCAGCACGGCCGAGCTGATCAAGGAGTTCAAGGGCCTGCCGGTGGACTTCGCGCCCGGCGAGAAGTGGGCCTACAACAACTCCGGCTATGTGCTTCTCGGCGCCGTGGTCGAGGCCATCTCGGGCAAGCCCTGGTACCAGTCCATCGACGAGCTGCTGCTCCAGCCCGCCCGCATCACGAGCGTGCACTACCAGGCCGGCGACATCCTGTTCAAGGGCATGGCCCAGGGTTACACGCTGAACGACAGACGCGAGGTGGCGCCCGCCGGCTTCCTCAGCATGACCCAGCCCCATGCGGCCGGTGCGCTGATCGCCAACACCGAAGGCCTGTGGCGCTGGAACCAGGCCCTGCATGGCGGCAAGGCCATCAGCAAGGCCAGCTACGAGCAGATGATCACGCCGGTGGGGCCGGCCAAGCCGGCCCACTACGGCTTCGGCATCGGCACGGCGACGCTGCGCGGCCAGCCCATGCTGACACATGGTGGTGGCATCCATGGCTTCGTGTCCATGCTGGACTATCTGCCGCAGAGCCAGACGACGGTCGTCATCCTGCGCAACAGCGATGGCCCGGGCCTGTCGCTGGACCTGGTGGCCCGCAAGCTGGCGGCCTTCGCAATCGGCGAGCCCTTTGTCGAGCTCAAGGCCGTGGCCGTGCCGGCCGAGCGACTGAAAAGTGTCGAAGGTCTCTACGCCCTCGATGACAAGCAAACCCGCGTGCTGCGGGTGAAGGATGGCGTGCTGCACAGCCAGCGCACGGGCGGCGGCAGCACCGCCCTGATCGCGCTGGGCGGCGACCGCTTTGCCTTCCCCGACTCGCTGACCTGGTTGCAGATCGATCGCGGCGGCGACGGCAAGGCTTTGGCGGCGCGCGTCTTCAACAGTGGCGAGAACGAGGCCGAGCGCTGGGCGCGCCGCGGCGAGCTGCCGACCGAGTTGGCCTTCATCACGCTGAGCCCGGCGCAGATGCAGGCCCTGGTGGGCGACTATGTCTCGCCGCAGTTCGCGGTGCGTGTCTTCGTCGACGAACAGGGCCGGCTGCAGGGCCAGGCACCGGGTCAGCCAGCCTTCGAACTGAAGGCCAGCACGCCGCGTCGCGTGCATGTGCCGCAGGTCGATGCTCAGCTGGACTTCAGTGCGGAGGACGGCAAAGCGGCTTCGGTCACGCTGCTGCAGGGCGGCAACACCTTGGTCATGGCCCGCAAGTGATGGTCACGTCGCTGCGCGGCTCGGCCACGCAGGGCAGGATGAGGCCCTCGGCCCTTTCTTCGTAGGACAGGCCGGGCCATTCGACGCGGTACTCGATGCGCCCTTCGACCAGATGGGAGATGCAGGTGCGGCAGGTGCCGGTGCGGCAGGACCAGGGCAGGGTGATGCCAGCAGCCAGGCCGGCCAACAGCAGGGTCTGGTCGGCCATGGCGGGGAAGTTCTCGCCGCCAGGCAGCAGCGTCACACGGAATGTCTCGGACATGACCGTCATCATGCCGTTGCCCGCTTAGCATTGGCGAACCGATTCGCAAGATCGGCAGCGTTCTCAGGGCGGGGCGGAATTCCCCACCGGCGGTATGTGCTCGAAAGGGCACGAGCCCGCGAGCGCCCTGGCGGCTTCGGCGGCCAAGGGTCAGCAGACCTGGTGAGATGCCAGGGCCGACGGTCACAGTCCGGATGAAAGAGATCGCGTGGTGGAAACGCCGAACGAGTCCCTTGCTGGCTGCGTATCCCTGCTTTGGGCGACCTGCAGCGTTGCAAATCCTCGCCATAGCTGGCTATGGCTCCGGTTTGCGCCTCGCAGTTCATCCCAAACCAGGGCGCGCCGCCTCGCACGGGACCCGTCCGGCGTTTCCCGGCGCTTTCCGTGTGAGCGGAGAGGGCCGCTGCTGCGTGCGCTTGCCCTGATTCTGGAAAAACCGTCTTTCAAGAGGACACCATGAATCAGACCCTCAACCCCAGCTTCAACCTGTCCCGCCTGCCGCGTGTGGCCATCCTGGCCGCCAGCTGGCACAAGGACATCGTCGGCGTGGCCGTCGCGGCCATCCGCAGCGAGTTCGGCCGATGTCGAATCCCGGCCGGGCAGGTCACCGTCATCGACGTTCCCGGCGCCTTCGAGATCCCGCTGCACGCCAAGCGCCTCGCGCGCACGGGCCGCTTTGACGCCGTCATCGCCTGCGGCCTGGTCGTCGACGGCGGCATCTACCGCCATGACTTCGTCGCCCAGACCGTCATCCAGGCGCTGATGGACGTGCAGCTGGAAACCGACGTGCCGGTGTTCTCCTGCGTGCTGACGCCGCACCACTTCCACGAGCATGGCGAGCACAAGCGCTTCTTCGCCGAGCATTTCTCCACCAAGGGCCTGGAGGTGGCGCGGGCCTGCCTCGCGACAATAGCGAGCCTGGACCAGCTCGACACGCTGGCCGCCTGACCTCGCCCCGGGCGCGGTGCCGTCACTGGCATCGCGCCCTTTGAACCGCTCTTGCATGCTTGCCGCCCGCTACCTCGCCGGCTATCCCTCCGAACTGATCGCCCAGGCCGAACAACTGCGCCTGGAAGGCCGCCTGGCCGATCACCTGGCCCGGCGCCTGCCCGAAGCCCACGAGGTGCGCAGCGACTCGGCCCTGTTCGACTATGTCCAGCAGCTGAAGAACCGCCACATGCGCAATGCCGGCCCGCTGCAGCACGTAGGGTTCGATGCCAAGCTGCGCGTGCTGCAGCAGGCCCTGGGCACCCACACCCGTCGCACCCAGGTGCAGGGCGCCAGGCTCAAGACCCGCCGCGAGATCCGTGTGGCCACGCTGTTCAAGGAGGCGCCGGCCGCGCTGCTGCACATGATCGTCGTGCACGAACTGGCCCACCTGCGCGAGCTGGACCACAACAAGGCCTTCTACCAGCTCTGCCAGCACATGGAGCCGGACTACTTACAGCTCGAGTTCGATCTGCGCCTGTACCTGATGCATCTTGAGGAGGCCAAGTGATCCTTCTCGCCCCGATGGAGGGCCTGCTGGACCACATCCTGCGCGACGTGCTGACCCGCGTCGGCGGCGTCGACCGCTGCGTGTCCGAATTCATCCGCGTGACCGACCGGCTGCTGCCCAGCCGCGTCTTCACGCGCATCGTGCCGGAGCTGAAGAACGGCGGGCGCACGGCGGCCGGTGTGCCGGTGCACCCGCAGCTGCTGGGCTCAGACGTGCAATGCCTGGCCGAGAACGCCGCCCGCCTGGCCCAGCTCAAGCCCGAGGGCATCGACCTCAATTTCGGCTGCCCGGCCAAATGCGTGAACCGCCACCGCGGCGGCGCCGTACTGCTGGACGAGCCCGAGCTCATCCACGACATCGTCTCCGCCGTGCGCCGCGCGGTGCCGGCCGACGTGATGGTGTCGGCCAAGATGCGCCTGGGCTATATGGACAGCAGCAAGACGCTGGACGTTGCCCGCGCCATCCACGCCGCCGGCGCCCAGGAGATCGTCGTGCATGCCCGCACCAAGGCCGATGGCTACAAGCCGCCGGCCTACTGGGAGCGCATTGCCGAGGTGCGCGAGGCCGTGCCCCTCACCCTCATCGCCAACGGCGAGATCTGGACCGTCGAGCATGCGGCGCTGGCCCGCGAGCGCAGCGGCTGCGAGCACCTGATGCTGGGTCGTGGCATGGTGGCCGATCCCGGGCTGGCCCTGCGCGTCGCTGGCCAGCGCGCCGAGCCGCTGCCCTGGCGCGAACTGCTGCCGCTGATGCAGCTCTTCTTCGCCCAGGTGCGCGCCACCGTCGCGCCCAGGCACCAGGGCGGCCGGCTCAAGCAGTGGCTGCACTATCTGAAGCGCGCCTACCCCGAGGCCGAAGCGGCCTATGCCGAGCTGCGCACGGTCAACGCAGCCGATGAGTTGGCCCGAAGGCTGTTCGCCTGACACAGGAGACTGAGGATGGCTCGACTTGTGTTGCTGATGTTGATGGGCGTCGTCGGCGCGGCGCGGGGCCAGTCCGTGCATCCCAGCATTCCCGACTCCGAGCTGCCGGCCCTCATGGTCCGGCTGGACCAGCGCCACTTCGACGCCTTCAACCATTGCGACATCCCCACGCTGCAGTCGCTTTACGCACCTGATGTGGAGTTCTTCCACGACCTCAGCGGCCGCATCCTGAACCATGACCAGTTCATCCAGGCCGTGCAGAAGAACATCTGCGGCAAAGTGGAGCGCCGGCTGGTGCCGGGCTCGCTGGAGGCCTATCCCATGGCCAAGGTCGGAGCCCTCCAGACGGGCCGCCACTGCTTTGCCGACGCCGGCAAGCCGGACTGCATCCAACAGGGCCGCTTCACCATCCTGTGGCGCTTCGATGGCAGCACCTGGCAGATCGCCAAGGTGTTCAGCTACGACCACCGGCCGATGGCGGAGCCATAGGCCGCACGGCCTCAGCCCTGCTCGAAGGCCGCCCGCATCGCGCCCGACAGGCCCAGGCGCCGGCCTTCCTGCGCCGGCCGGTGGATCTCGTCGGCTGCCAGCTGATGGGCGAGGCGGTCCGTCGGCGCCTTGCGACGCATCATCGATCCCGTCAAAGCTGAAGCCTGAAAGCGAAAGGCCGGTGCGGGCTATCTGCCCGCATCGGCCGCATGAGAGCCCAAGTCCGCTCAGCTCGGTTGCTTTGTGATGCGCAGATAGGGCTTGGGCGCTTTCCATCCGGCCGGGAACAGCGTCTTGGCGTCTTCGTCGCTGACCGAGCCGGCGATGATGACGTCCTCGCCCTGCTTCCAGTTCGCCGGCGTGGCGACCTTGTGCTTGGCGGTCAGCTGCAGGCTGTCCAGCACGCGCACGATCTCCTCGAAATTGCGTCCCGTCGTCATCGGGTAGGTCAGGATCAGCTTGATGCGCTTGTCCGGGCCGACGATGAAGACCGAGCGCACGGTGGCGTTGGTCGCCGCGGTGCGGCCTTCAGACGTGCCTTCGGTGTCGGCTGGGAGCATGTTGTAGAGCTTGGCGACGTGGAGGTCGCTGTCGCCAATCAGCGGGTACTTGGGCAGGTGGCCCTGGGTCTCCTCGATGTCGGCGGCCCAGCGGTGGTGGTTGTCCACGGGATCGACCGACAGGCCGATCAGCTTGGCATTGCGCTTGGTGAACTCGGGCTCGATCTTGGCAAGGTAGCCGAGTTCCGTCGTGCACACCGGCGTGAAGTCCTTGGGGTGGGAGAACAGGATGGCCCACTGGTCGCCGATCCAGTCGTGGAACCTGATCTCGCCTTGGGTGGTCTGGGCGGTGAAGTCGGGGGCGATGTCGTTGATGCGCAGGGACATGGCGGGCTCCTTGGGGGGCTGGGCGGGATGTGAATGATAGGAACGAAGCAAGCATCTGTTTCGCATGAGCTTGTTCGGAAAGCTTCTATTGCGGCGTCGTGGCGGACGGGCGTAGGCTGGCCGCCGCCATGTCCGAAGTCCGTGCCCTCAACCTCAGCCGCATCGACGAGGAGACGCGACCCCATGTGCTGGATTGGCTGCGCGACCGCAGTGCCTTCCATAGCTGGTTCTCGTCGCTGGTGACGGGCAGCTTCGTCGTCATCACGGTGTTCGGCAGCAAGCCCGGCTTCTCGACGCCGGACGGCGTCGTGCTCGCCATCGCCGTGGCCCTGCTGCTGCTGAGCCTGCTGGCCAATCTGGTGGCCGTCTGGTCCATCCCGAGCTGGAAGTTCCGCGTCGCCACGGGCGCTTTGAAGAACGGCCAGGTCATGCGGCGCGAGCTGGCCATCACGGCGTGGTTCAGCGTGGTTTGCTTTGTCGGTGGGCTGACGCTGGGCTTTATCGGAGGGACACCGGGCTGAAGCTCGCCCGGTAGTCGCGTGGCGCCAGGCCGAGGCGGGCCTGGAAGTGGTGACGCAGGGCCTGCACGCTGCCAAAGCCCGCCTCGGCCGCGACGCGCTCGACGGGCAAGGCGCTGGCCTCCAGCAGGCGCTGGGCCTCGGCAACGCGCTCGGCAATCAGCCAGTCGCCGGGTGACTGGCCGGTGGCCTCGGTGAAGCGGCGCAGAAAGGTGCGCGGGCTCATGGCCGCGGCCTGGGCCATGCGTTCCACCGTCCAGGGGGCCCGCAGGTCGGCGCGCACCTGCTCCAGCGCGCCGGCCAGGCGGTGGCCGCGGTCGGCCGGCATGGGGCGCTCGATGAACTGGGCCTGGCCGCCGCTGCGGTGGGCCGGCATGACGAGGCGGCGCGCCACGCTGTTGGCGGCCTCCACGCCGAAGTCACTGCGCACGATGTGCAGCATCAGGTCGATGCCGGCGGCGCTGCCGGCCGAGGTCAGCACGCGGTCCTCCTCGACATAGAGCACGCCGGCGTCCACATCGATGGACGGATGGCGCTGGCGCAGCTTGTCGGCATAGCGCCAATGCGTTGCCGCGCGGCGGCCGTCCAGCAGGCCAGTGGCGGCCAGAACGAAGGCGCCTGAGCAGATCGACGCCAGCCGCGCGCCGCGCTGCCAGGCCTGACGCAGCCTCTTGGCAAAGGCCTCCGGTACGGACACGTCGGCGCCTTTCCAGCCGGCCATGACGATGAGGTCGGCACAGTCCAGCAGCTCGCTGCCGCAGTCGCTGGTCACGCTCAGGCCGCCATGCGCGCGCAGCGGCCCGGGCTCGATGGCGGCGCTGGCGAAGCGGTACCAGCCTGGGCCCATCTCCGGCCGCGACAGGCCGAAGATCTCGGCGGCGATAGCGAACTCGAAAGTGCACAGGCCGTCGTAGACCGGTGCCACCACCAGGGGCCCGGTGGTGGTTGGCGTAATCTTGTCGATACTGGTCATGAGCGCCAATTGTGGGCCCGCACGCCCGCCGCGACCATGGCGGCACCTTTTCAACGGAGCCCGTCATGCCTTCCCCTGTGTCCGCTGTTCCTGCCGCCCCTGCTGCCGCCGCCGAAGCTCATTTCGCCGCCGAGTTCAGTTTCGAGACCGACTGCTGGGACGTGCACGACGCCTTCAGCCGCGGCGAGGTCGACTTCGTGCTGCTGGACGTGCGCTCGGCCGAGCTCTATGCCCGTGGCCATGTACCCGGCGCCCTCCACTTTCCCCACGGCAAGCTGGTCGAGAGCAAACTCGCCGCGTGGCCCATGGACACCCTCTTCGTCACCTACTGCGCCGGCCCGCATTGCAATGGCGCAGCCCGCGGTGCGTTGCGCCTGGCGCGGCTGGGCCGGCCGGTGAAGATCATGGCCGGCGGCATCACCGGCTGGGTCGACGAAGGGTTCGAGCTGGCACGGGAGCCCGTGGCCGCCGCTTAGCATGGAGGGATGAAAACCGTCCTGACCCTGCTGGCCGCCGTCTGCGTCACAAGCGCTGCCGCGGCCCAGTCCCTCGCCCCGCTGAACCTCGAACGCATCACCGCCGACCCGCCGCTGGCCGGCCGCCTGCCGCGCCAGGCCGAGATCTCGCCCGGCGGGCAATGGGTCAGCTATCTGCGCCCATCGGCGGCCGACAGCGAGGTGCTGGAGCTGTGGGCCCAGCCCAGTAGCGGCGGCGAGCCGCGCAAGCTCGTCAGCGCGGCCGACCTGCTGGGCGGTGCCGCGCAGAAGCTCAGCGAGGCCGAGAAAATGGCCCTGGAACGCCAGCGCATCAGTCAGCGCGGCATCACCGGCTACCAGTGGTGCGGCGGCGACGACAGCGCGCTGCTCTTCCCGCTGTCGGGCGACCTCTACCTGGTCAAGCTCACCGCCACCGGTCCGCAGGCCCAGCGCCTGACCAGCACGCCCGACGCACCCAAGCAGGACCCGCGCTGCGCCCCCGACGGCAAGGGCCTGGCCTATGTGCAGGCCGGCAATCTCTTCGTGCAGCGGCTGGCGGCGGGCAGCCAGCCGCGCCAATTGACGAGCGATGGCGGCGACACCGTCTCGTGGGGGCTGGCCGAGTTCATCGCCGCCGAGGAACTCGGCCGGCAGGGCGGCTTCTGGTGGTCCAAGGACGGCAAGTCCCTGCTGGCCCTGCGCGCCGACGAATCCGGCGTGGCGGTCAAGACGCGCGCCCAGATCTTTGCCGACCGCACGGCCATGACCGAGCAGCGCTACCCGGCCGCCGGCGAAGCCAATGCCAAGGTCACGGCCTTCGTCATCGATGCCGCCAACGGCCAGCGCCGCGAGCTGCCCCTGCCCGGGACTGCCGAGTACATCGCCCGCGCCGGCTGGTTTGCCGACGGCACGCCCTGGCTTCAATGGTTCAACCGCGACCAGACGCGGCTGACGCTGACCGAATTCAAGGCTGCGCCTCACGACATCACCGTCGAGACCGATGCCGCCTGGGTCGAGGTGCATGACGACCTTACCGAGACGCCGCGCGGCCTGCTCTGGTCCAGCGAGGCCTCGGGCCGCCGCCAGCTGCTGTTGATCGACCGCGCCACCGGCCAGCGCACGCCGTTGACCCAGCAGGTCGAAGCCGTCGCGCATGCCGTCTGCGTGGGCGAGGGTGGCGTCGTCTTCGCCGCCGCCGGCGACCGTGGCAAGGCTCGCGAGCTCTATCTTCAGCCGCTGGCCGGCGGCAGGGCTCAGCCGATCGTCGGCGCGGCCGAGCGCCAATGGCGCGATGCCAAGGCCGACAGCGCCTGCGCCCGCCTGCTCGTCACGCGCTCGGCGTGGGGCCAGCCGCCGCGGCTGGAATTGCGCAGCCTGGGCCAGAACGGCGCCATCGCCCTGGCCGGGGACGCGCCCGACCCGGCGCTGGCGGCCTTCACCAACATCCCGCTGTCGCCGGACCTGATGGCCGCCGATGGCAAGACAGCCCTGAACGCCTTCTTCTTCGCCGCGCGTCGCTCTGGCGGCAAGCACCCGGTCATCGTGCTGGCCTATGGCGGCCCCGGGGCGGCCACGGTCAACTGGGGCTGGGGCCGCGACATGCCGCTGATCGCCTACTGGCAGCAGCGCGGCTATGGCGTGCTGATGGTGGACGTGCGCGGGATGGAGCACCGCGACCGCGATTACACGCGGGCCCATTACCGCAGCTTCGGCAAGCACGAGGTCGCCGACCTCTTCGCTGCCGTGCGCCAGCTGCCTGGCCTGGTGCCCAGCGTCGACGCCGCGCGCATCGGCTTCTTCGGCTGGAGCTATGGCGGCTTCCTCGGCGCGCGCGCCATGCTGGACGCCGACACGCCCTTTTCCGCCGCCGTTGCCGTCGCGCCGGTGACTGACTGGACGCTCTACGACACGGCCTATACCGAGCGCTATCTCGGCCTGCCGGAACCTGGCAAGGCCGCGACCTACGCCAGCGCCAATCTGCCGGCGCGCGCCGCGCTGCTGTCCAAGCCTCTGCTGCTGGTGCATGGGACGGCCGACGACAACGTGCTGTTCGAGCACACGCTGCGTCTCGTCGAGGCCCTGCAGACCGCCGGCAAGACCTTCGACCTGCAGATCTACCCCGGCAAAGCCCACGGCATCGCCGGCCGCGCGGCGCGGCTGCACCTCTACCGGACCATGGATGCCTTCTTTGAACGGCATCTGAAGCCATGAGCGTCGCGTCGGGCCGCCCCAAGCAAGCTCGCTCCCGCCCGGCGGGACGGCGCGAAGCGCGAAGGGTGCACAAATGACCCTGGTCTATTCAACGGACGTCGGCCGTGTCTGCCCCGGCTGCGGCCGGCCCGTCGCGCAATGCGTCTGCAAGGCCAAGGTCCGTCCGGTGGGCGACGGCATCGTGCGCGTCAGCCGCGAGACGGCCGGCCGCAAAGGCAAGGGTGTCACCGTCATCAAGGGCCTGCCGCTGGACGACGCAGCCCTGACCGCGCTGGCCAAGCAGCTCAAGGCGGCCTGCGGCAGCGGCGGCACGGTCAAAGACGGCGTCGTCGAGATCCAGGGCGACTACCTCGACAAGGTCATGGCCTGGCTGAAGGCGCGTCCCGAAGGGTGGACCCTCAAACGAGCGAGCGGCTGAATCCGGCGGCGGGCAGGGTGCGTAGACGGCGCATCCACTCCCCAGGAGACTGCCATGCCCATCAAGAGCTCCCGTCCCGCTGCCCAGCGCGCCGTCGTTCTGGGCGCCAGCCTCGCCGGCCTGCTGGCCGCGCGCGTGCTCAGCGAGCACTTTGACGAGGTCGTGCTGCTGGAGCGCGACGTGCTGCCCGAGGGCGCCGCGCCACGCAAGGGAACGCCCCACGCCGTCCATCCCCACGGCCTGCTGGCGAAAGGGCGGCTGGTGCTGGAGGAGCTTTTCCCGGGCTTCACCGAGGCAATGGTGGCGCGTGGCGGCCTGCTCGGCGATCTGCAGCGCGACGCGGCCTTCGAGGCCGGCCGGCGCCGCTTCGCCACCGGCGTGGCCGGCCTGCCGGCCCTGTGCGCGAGTCGCCTGGCCATCGAGGCCGAAATCCGCGGGCGTGTGCTGCTGCGCGCCGGCGTGCGTATCGTCTGCGCCGCCGACGTGCGAGCGCCGGCCTTCGAAGCCGGCCGCGTGACGGCCGCCCGCTATGCCGTCGGCGGTGTCGAGTACGAGCTGCCGGCCGCGCTGGTGGTCGACTGCACCGGCCGCGGCTCGCGCGCGCCGCAATGGCTGCAAGCCTGGGGCCTGGAGGCGCCGGCCGAGGAGCGCGTCGACATCGGCATCTGCTACACCAGCGCCTACTTCAAGCGCAGCGGCGCCTGCGCCATGGGCCAGGGCCTGGACAAGGTGGCCACCTTCGGCGCCGTCACCAACGAGCAGCCGCGCCCGGGCGTGCTGCTGGCCCAGGAGCCCGAGGGCGACGGCCCGCCGCGCTGGGTGGCGGGCGTCGGCGGCTTTGCGGGCGACCATGCAGCCGCCACGCTGGAGGCCCTACGTGAACGCGCCCGCGACATCGGCTGCCCCGAGCTAGTCAAGGTCACCCACGAGGGCGAGGTCATCGGCGACGTCATCCGCTACCAGATGCCGCACAGCCAGCGTCGCCGCTACGAGAGGCTGGGGCAATTTCCCGCTGGCCTGCTCGTCATGGGCGATGCGCTGACCAGCTTCAATCCCATCTACGGCCAGGGCATGACGGTGGCGGCGTGCGAGGCCCTGGCCCTGCGCGAGGTGCTGGCAGCCGGCGAGGCCCAGCTGGCAAGGCGTTTCTTCCGCGCCGCGGCCCGGGTCATAGACACGCCCTGGCAGCTCGCCGTTGGCGGCGACCTGTCGCTGGACGTCGTACCCGGCAAGCGGCCGCTGCCGGTGCGCATCGTCAATGCCTATATCGCGCGCATCTACAGCGTCGCGCCGCAGGACGCCGTCGTCAGCGAGGCCTTCCAGCGCGTGGTCCACATGCTGGCGTCGCCCGGCAGCCTGTTTGCGCCGCGCCTGCTGTGGCGGGTGCTAGTCAAGGGCCGGGGCGCGCCCGTGGGCGCTGCCCATAATCCGGCGATGCAGACTGCATCGCCCGGATGATCCGCTTCGGCCCCTGGAGCACCACACTGGGCCTGGGCGCGCTGTTCGCGCTGGCCGTCGCCGCGGCGCTGCTGGTGCCGCCGGCCCAGCGTCGCGCCAACCGCTGGGTGACCGCCCTGCCGGCCGTCATCGCCCTGAGGCTGACGCCCTATGTCATCGGCTACGCCGCCTGGCCCTGGCTGAGCTTCGCGCCCTTCGATCACGAGCTGGCCCTGGGGCCATTGCTGTGGCTGCATGTGCAGCAGCGCACCCGCCAGCGGCTGCCGCTGCACTAGGCCTGGCATCTGCTGCCGGCTGTGATCGTCGCCCTCTATTCCACGGTCTGCTTTCAGCAGGCCCCTGCCCGACAACAGGCGCGGCAATCCGTAGGGCTCACCCGTCTCGCCACTGCTGGCCTATCTGTACATGCGCCGGTTGGTGCTGGGGTGGAAGAAGCTCGGGCTTGAGCGCAGTCTGGGCAGTCGAATCGTGACCTACGCTGACGATCTTGTGATCCTGTGCAGAAAGGGCAAGGCCGAAGAGGCCCTGACGCGACTGCGCGAGATCATGGGAAAGCTGAAGCTGACGGTCAACGCGGAGAAGACACGAATCTGTCGAGTCCCGCAAGGGCAGTTCGACTTCCTTGGGTACACGTTCGGGCGGATGTACTCCAAGACGACCGGCAAGGCCCGGCTGGGCATGTGGCCGTCAAAGATCAGCATCCGCCGCATGGTCGAAAAGGTCCATGACCTGACCGACTTGAAGACGGGTTGGCAAGAGACCACGGAGAAGGTGGCAAAGTTGAATCGCGCGTTGCGTGGCTGGGCGAACTACTTCCAAGTAGGCACCACGAGCCAAGCGTATCGCGCACTCGACAACTACACCGCGCCGCGGTTGCGCCGGTGGCTGCGCAACAAGTACAAAGTCAGACGCCGCCGGGGGCGGGGGCTATCCACTCCCGCACCTATACGAGCAGTTCGGGCGCGTACGACTGACCAACTTGACGCACGGCGGATCGTGGGCGAAGGCGTGAAGTCTTGTTCGAGAGCCGGATGCGGGAAATCTGCATGTCCGGTTCGATGAGCGGGATGTGGAAACGGAGCCATGGTCTGGCTCATCGGACACCGCCCACCGAAAGGGGACGGCAACAGCGATGTCAGGCCTACGGTCACCGCGCCACATCTCGACTCTACCGCCAGCAGTTTCTCGTCAAACGCCCCCAACGACCCATCCTCTGCCGCTTCACCCGACGCCGACCTCCCCTCATGCCCGTCCTCGACCTTCCCTTCATCCGCGCCCAGTTTCCCGCCCTCGCCAGCAACTTCGTCTACCTTGACAACGCCGGCGGCTCGCAGTGCCTCGGCCGTGTGGCGGACCGCATCCGCGACTACCTGGTGACGACGCCGGTGCAACTCGGCGCGAGCTATGCGGTGTCCCAGGTCGCAGGCGAGAAGGTGCTGGCGGCGCGGCGGGCGGTGGCCGGGCTGATCAACGCCGCGCATGACGAGGAGGTGGTGATGGGCGGCGCCACGACGCTGCTGATGTTCCAGGTGACGCAGGCCATCCGCGCCGGCGTCCGGCCCGGCGACGAGATCATCGTGACCGACACCGACCACGAGGCCAACATTGGCGCCTGGGGCCGGCTGGCCGAGGCCGGCGCGGTGATCCGCTTCTGGCGCATGCGGCCCGAGACGATGCGGCTGGAGCTGGGCGACCTGCAAGCGCTGCTGAACGACCGCACCCGCTGGGTCGCCATGACGCAGGCCTCCAATGTGCTGGGCGCGGTGAACCCCGTGGCCGAGGTGGCGGCCCTGGTGCACGCCGCCGGCGCGCGGCTGTGTGTGGACGCGGTGGCCTACGCGCCGCACCGGCTGGTGGACGTGCAGGCCAGCGGCGCCGATCTCTACGTGTTCAGCTTCTACAAGGTGTTCGGCCCGCATTACGCGGTGCTGTGGGGGCCGCGCGAGCTGCTGCTGTCGCTGGCGAGCCTGAACCACGACTTCATCCCGCCGAACACGCTGCCCTACAAATTGCAGCCCGGCAATGTGAACTACGAGCTGAGCTGGGGCTGCGCCGGCATTGCCGACTATCTTGTCGAGGTGGGCGAGAGCCTGGGCGTGGCGGGCGGCGGGCGTGCGTGCATGCAGGCAGCCTTCCATGCCTTCGAGCGGCACGAGGATGCGCTGGCCGAGCGGCTGCTGGGTTTCCTGGCCAGCAAGCCCGGCGTGAAGCTGGTCGGGCCCGCCAGCACCCGAGGGGGGCAGCGCGTGCCGACGATCAGCTTCGTGGCGGTCGGACGGCACAGCGAGACGATCGTGCGGCAGGTCGACCCGCACCGCATCGGCATCCGCTTCGGCGACTTCTACGCCCGCCGCCTCATTGACAACCTGGGCCTGCGCGAGCGGGGCGGCGTGGTGCGCGTGTCCATCGCCCACTACAACACGGCCGAGGAGATCGACCGCCTGATCGCGGTGCTCGAACCTTTGCTCTGAGCCGGCACGGCCGCCCGCGGACAATCGCGCCATGACTGCGTCCACTTCCAAAGCCTTTTCCAGCCTGCCGCTCAGCGCGGCCGTGCTGGCCAACCTCGATCAGCTGGGTTATCTGGAGATGACGCCCATCCAGGCCGCCAGCCTGCCGCTGGCCCTGGCCGGCAAGGATGTCATCGGCGAGGCCCGGACCGGCTCGGGCAAGACGGCCGCCTTCGCCATCGCGCTGCTGCACCGGCTCAAGGCCGATCTGCCGCGCGTGCAGTCCTTGGTGCTGTGCCCGACGCGCGAGCTGGCCGACCAGGTCACCCAGGAGATCCGCCGCCTGGCCCGCGCCGCCGACAACATCAAGGTGCTGAGCCTGTGCGGCGGCAGCCCCATGAAGCCGCAGATGGAAAGCCTGTCCTTCGGCGCCCATGTCGCGGTCGGCACGCCGGGTCGCCTCATCGACCATCTGGAGCGCGGCTCGCTCGACCTGTCGGCCCTGAACAACCTGGTGCTGGACGAGGCCGACCGCATGCTGGACATGGGCTTCGTGGACGACATCAAGGCGATCGCCAAGCGAGCGCCCGCCAACCGCCAAACCATGCTGTTCTCGGCCACCTTTCCCGAAGGCGTCAACGACATCGCGGCCAAGTTCATGCGCGAGCCTCAGACGGTGAAGGTCGCCGGGGCGACCAGCGCCGCCGCATCCACCATCCGCCAGATCGCATTCGAGGTCGGCGAGAACGAGCGCCTGGATGCCGTGCCCCGCCTGCTGCGCGCCTTCCGGCCCGAATCGACCATCGCCTTCTGCAACACCAAGCAGCAGTGCCGCGACCTGGAGGCCGTGCTGGCCGCCAACGGCTTCATCGCCCTGGCCCTGCATGGCGACCTGGAGCAGCGTGACCGCGACCAGGTGCTGATCCAGTTCGCCAACCGCAGCGCCTCCGTGCTGGTGGCCACCGACGTGGCCGCGCGCGGCCTGGACATCGCCAACCTGGCCTGCGTCATCAATGTCGACATCAGTGCCGATGTCGAACAGCATGTGCACCGTATCGGCCGCACCGGCCGCGCCGGCGCCGAAGGCCTGGCCTTGAGCCTGGCAAGCCTCGACGAGATGGGCCGCATCGGCCGCATCGAGCAGCTGCAGGGCGAGGAGTTCAAGTGGCAGCCGCTGGATGGCTTGACGGAAGCGCCCGGCGGCCCGCTTTTGCCGGCCATGGACACGCTGCAGATTCTCGGCGGCCGCAAGGAGAAGATCCGCCCGGGCGACATCCTCGGCGCGCTTACCGGCGAGGCCGGCTTCACGGCGGCGCAGATCGGCAAGATCAACGTGACCGACTTCCACAGCTATGTGGCCGTGGAGAGAAGCATTGCCAAGGAAGCGGTGCGCCGCCTGTCGCTGGGCAAGCTCAAGGGCCGCAAGGTCAAGGTCCGCCGTATGGCCGACCTTTTGAGCGACTAGTTCAGGCCCTGCTTGGCCCGTTCGCGGGCCATGTAGTTGGCCTGGTCGCGATCGCGATCGCGCTGCTGGCGGGCCTCTCGCGTCTCCCAGTCGCCGCAATGGAAGTAGGAGCCGCTGAACAGCCAGCCCATCAGGCTGGAATCGTCGTTGGCCCGGCCTTCGCCGGCCGTGCAGACCATGGCTGCCTTGGAGATGCTCTGCTCGGCCAGGGCCTCCTGCACGAGCATGGAGCGCGACATCAGCACCGAGGCCGGCATGGCGATGGCCAGCAGCACGCCGCCAATGACGAAGCCCTTGGTCCAGCGGGGCAGGGCGCCGGGCGTGGGCGTGGCGGTCGTGCGCGCGGGCGTGGCCTGCGGCCGCTGCAAGGGCAGGGTGGCGGTGAAGGTCGTTGCCTCCGTCGCCGTGCGCGTCTTGTCGTTGCCGTGCCGGCCGCCGCTGGTGCCGCTCAGCAGCCGGGGCTGGGCAGGGCGGGTTGGCGGGGTCGTGGAGGTCGCGGTTGGCATGGCTGCGGGATGCTAGGAAGGCTCCGAGGCGGCGGCTGTGAGCAATTGCAAACAGGCCGGCCGGCGGATCGATGTCCGTGCAGGAAATCACGGAACCAGGCCCTGACGCCGCTGTTGCAACCAGGCCATCGTGGAGGGGAGCGACCGGCCCTTGCAGATGGAAGCCTCAGGGCCTCGTTGCGTTGAGGGCGTGACATCTTGGCGCCCGGGCAGCCAAGCGCGGGGGGCGCCGCTCCGGTCCGCGACCTTTTCACGCGCAACGGCGGGATGCGCAGCCTAGTCTGCAAGCAAGACGAGGTGTCCCATGAACTCACGCCCCATGCCCCTGATGTCCGACGGCTACGAGCTGCGTTTCGAGTCCCTGTTCCAGGCCGGCCGCGCGCTCGCCTTCCCCTGTGATGCGCAGGGCGGCGTGCGCTTGGACTCCCTGAGTGACCGGGCGCGGCAGAACTACCTGTTTGCCCGCGCCGTCGTCGGCCGTGAATACGCCACGCCCATCGTGCTGCGCTGCGGCGGCGCCCGCGATTGATGCTGATCGCGCATCATTGAATTGCGCCGGGCGGGCTTTCGCGGCAGACGTCCGGAGTCCAAGATGCCGCCATCGTGACCCGCCGCGAGGAATGACGCCATGCCCGCCACTGCAAGATCGCCAAATCGCGCACCTACAACGTCGGCAATGCTGCGCTGGTTCCGTGGCGAGGCGGTGCCCAGCCGGCCGACGGCCGTCGTCCCCGGCCCCGAAGCGCAGCGGCTCGCGGCGCTCTCGCACTACGACATCCTTGATACCGAGGCCGAGCCGCAGTTCGACCTGATCGCCCGCCTGGCCAGCGAACTGACCGGCAGCCCGGTGGCCGTCATCAACCTGGTGGCCAACGACAGGGTCTGGACCAAGGCCGCCGTTGGCGTACCGCGTGGCGACATGAGCCGCGAGCAGGCCTATTGCTCCCTCGTCATCGACAGCCCCGAAGGCCTGCACATCGCCGACCTGCGCGCCGACCCGCGTACCCGCGACCTGCCGCTGACGGTGGACAAGGGCTACATCATGTACAGCGGCGTGCCCTTGTGCGCCTCCTGTGGCCGCGCCATCGGTACCCTGGCCGTGCTCGACACCATCCCGCGCACCCTGACCGACCGCCAGCTCGACTGGCTGGCCCAGCTCGCCCAGCAGGCCATGGCGCTGCTGGAGCTGCGCCGCAAGCAGCGCGAACTGCAACAGGCTCAGGCCGAGTTGCAGCGCCTGGCCCTCACCGATGCGCTGACCGGGCTGCTGAACCGCCGCGCCTGGGACGAGGCCAACGCGCTGGAGAGCGAACGTGAGAAGCGCTGGGGCGAGGGCCATGCCGTAATCGCGCTGGACCTGGACCACTTCAAGAAGGTCAACGACACGCACGGCCATGCGGCCGGGGATGCGGTGCTGAAGGCCGTCGGCGCCTTGCTGGCGCGGAGTTTCCGCAAGCTGGACTCGGTCGCGCGCATCGGCGGCGAGGAGTTCGGCGTGCTGCTGCCGCACACGTCGGCGGCAGACGCGGCCGCGCTGGCCGGCGAATTGCGCTCTGCCATCGAGGCCTTGCGCATCCCCGTGGGGGAGCAGGTGCTGCGCATCACCGCCAGCATCGGCGTGGCGCACAGCAGCGAAGCCGCCGACACGCAGGCCTTGGCCGACGCGCGCAGCTATGCCGCCAAGCGCGAAGGCCGCAATCGCGTCGTCAGTGCAGGCGGCGGCGCGAGCCTGCTGGCTGCCTGATGCGGCTTACTTCGCGAAGCTGTCCTTCAGCCCTGTGATCTTGTTGAACACGGGCTTGTCCGCGCGATGGTCGACGCGGTCGGTCACGAAATAGCCATGACGTTCGAACTGCCAGCGCTGGTCGGCCGCGGCGCCGGCCAGTGAGGGCTCGACGAAGGCCTGTACCGCGCGCAGCGAGTTCGGGTTCAGGAACTCGATGAAGTCGCGGCCCCCGGCGTCCGGCTGGGGTTCGGCGAACAGGCGTTCGTAGAGGCGCACCTCGGCCTGCACGGCCTCGTGGGCACCGACCCAGCCGATGGTGCCCTTGACCTTGACGGCGTCGGCGCCCGGCGTGCCGCTCTTGGTGTCGGGAATGACGGTGGCAAGAGCCGCCGTCACATGGCCTTCAGCGTCTTTCTCGGCGCCCGTGCACTCGATGATGTAGCCGGCTTTCAGGCGCACTTTGTTGCCGGGGAACAGCCGGAAATAGCCCTTGGGCGGCACCTCGACAAAGTCTTCGGCCTCGATCCACAGCTCCGGGCCGAGGGAGAACTTGCGCAGGCCCAGCTCCGGCTTGTGGGGATGGGCGGAGGTCTCGCAGGGCTCGCGGTGGTTGTTGGAACCGAACACCTCGGCGTAGTTGGTCAGCTTGAGCTTGAGCGGCTGCAGCACGGCGAAGGCGCGCGGCGCCTGCGGCTCGAGGTCGGCGCGCAAGGCCTGGTCGAGGACGGTGTCGTCGATCCAGGCGTTTTGCTTGCTAGCGCCCGTGGCCTCGACCATGGCGCGGATGCTGGCCGGCGTGAAGCCGCGGCGGCGCAGGCCGACTAGGGTGGGCATGCGCGGGTCGTCCCAGCCGCTGACATGTTTCTCTTCCACCAGTTGGCGCAGCTTGCGCTTGCTGGTGACGACGTAGTTCAGGTTGAGGCGGCCGAACTCGATCTGCTGCGGCAGCGGGCGGGCCAGCAGGCCGAGGTCCGCCAGATGCCCCAGCAGCCAGTCGTAGAACGGCCGCTGGTCTTCGAACTCCAGCGTGCAGATGCTGTGGGTGATGCGCTCCAGCGCGTCCTCGATGGGATGGGCGAAGGTGTACATCGGGTAGATGCACCACTTGCTGCCGGTGGCATGGTGTTCCGCATGCTTGATGCGGTAGAGCGTCGGGTCGCGCAGATTGATGTTGGGCGAGGCCATGTCGATCTTGGCACGCAGCACCATCGCGCCGTCGGCATGCTTGCCATCGCGCATCTCGCGCAGGCGGGCCAGGTTCTCGGCCGGCGTGCGGTCGCGGAAGGGGCTGTTCACGCCCGGCTTGCCGAAGTCGCCGCGGTTGGCCTTCATGTCCTCGGCGCTCTGCTCGTCGACATAGGCGTGGCCGGCATTCACCAATGCCTCGGCGGCGGCGTACATGAAGTCGAAATAGCTGCTGGCCTCGTAGAGGTTGTCGGCCCAGCTCCAGCCCAGCCACTGCACCATCTCCTTGATGGCGTTGACGTACTCCAGCTCTTCCTTCTCGGGGTTGGTGTCGTCGAAACGCAGGTGGCAGGCGCCGCCGTAGTCGCGCGCCAGGCCGAAGTTCAGGCAGATGGCCTTGGCGTGGCCGATGTGCAGATAGCCGTTGGGCTCGGGCGGGAAGCGGGTGCGGATGCGCGCCTCGTCCAGCGGGCCGGCAGCGTGGTGGGCCGCGTCGCCGGGGCCGCCGGCGAAATGGCGGCCGGCAAAGGCGCCGGTTTCGAGGTCGTGCTCGATGCGCTGACGCAGGAAATTGGTCACCGGGGCGGGCGCGGAGGAGTTCTGGCTCATCGGGGGCTCTAAAACGCAGCCGGGCCACAGGGCCCGGCATCAATACGCTGATTTTACGGAGCCGGCGACCGCGCTCGCAGCGGCAGCCTCACATGGGCCAAAGCGATGCTGATCCAGACCGCGACGCTGAAATAGAGCGTCATCCAGACCACCTCGGTATGCCAGCGTGCCCAGTCGTGCGACACCGTCCAGCGGCTGGAGGCGTCCGCCACGCCGGCCACCACCGTCGTGTAGACGCGGCCGGCGGCTTCGTCGGCCACCCAGCGCGCCCAGTACATGGGCACGTCGACCGCGAACATATAGGCGGCGTAGAGCCCGCCCGCGACGACGGCCAGGGCCAGCCAGCGCCGCCCGCGGGCGTTGGCCTGCGGCCAAATCGCCAGCATGGCCAGCACGCTGAGCAGGGCGGCCGTGCCCCACAGCGACTCTTCGACGACGTGGCCGATATTGCGGGTCGTCAGCACGGCATACCAGGAGTTGATTTCGGCGATGGCGATCAAGGGCACGATGGCGTGGGCCACCCGCAGGCCGAAGCGGTGGTTCGTGGTGATGGCGCCGCCGCGCAGCAGCAGGGCCCATTGGGCGGCGAAGCTCAGCTCGGCGATGGTGGCCACCGTGCGGCCGACGATGACGCTGGAAGCCCAGCTGTCCACCATGACGACGCGCGGCACGTCGAACACGGGCAGCACGCAGCGGTAGCCGCAGCCGAGCACATAGAGCGCCGACAGAACGAGCTGCAGGCGCTGGTGGGGCCAGGTCGTGCCGTCGGGGCGGTTGCGGTGCAGCCAGGCGGTCGATGCCGTCCAGGCGATCAGGTTGAGTCCTGCGATGACGCACAGCAGATGCCACCAGTAGGTTGCGTCCGTCATGGCGTTCTCCTTATTCCGACTTCCGCGGCCGCCCTGTTTTGACCGGTGCGAGCCGGTCCAGCGCCGCGGCCAGGGCCTGGGCGTCGAGTTGGGCCAGGGCCTGCAGTCCGGCGCGCAGCAGCTCGCTCTTCTTGGCCTCGCGCCTGACCTCGTGGAGCCGGTTCTTCAGCTCCTTGAGCAAGGCGTAGTCGGCCTCGGGCATGGTGAAACCGTCGCGCACCAGCTTGGCGCGTTCGATGGGGGTGGGTTTGTGGCTCATAACGATGAAAACAGTTTATACAGTTTTCATCGTTTCCACGCTACAAGGCTTTGAAACGATGGGCGTGAACCCGGCTCACCGTCAGCTTCTCCGGCCGCTGGCGCAGTTGCAGCAGCATGGTGCCGTTGTCCTGGCGCTGGGCGCGGGCGACGGCGTCGATGTGGACGACGGTGGAGCGGTGCACCTGCCAGAAGCGCTCGGGGTCGAGCTGGGGCAGCAACTCGCGCAGGGAGGCGCGCACCCAGAAGTCGCGCTCGGCCGTTACGGCGCGCACGTATTTGTCGGCCGCCTCCAGGTAGATGATGTCGTCCAGGGGCACCAGCTCGATGGCGTCGCCGACGGCAGCCTGCAGATGGCGCAGACGTGGCGCCGGTGCGACGACCTGGGTCAACAACTGGCGCAGCGAGGCCAGCGTCGCGTCGCCGGCGGCAGGCTGCAGCAACCGGGACTGGATGCGAGCGATGCTCCGGGCCAGGCGCTCGCTGGTGACGGGCTTGAGCAGATAGTCGGCCGCCGCGGCGTCGAAGGCCTGCAGGGCGTATTGGTCGTAAGCCGTGACGAAGACAAACAGGGGCAGGGCCCCCGCGTCCTCGGGCCAGTCCTCGCTGATTGCCTGGGCGGCCTCCAATCCTGTCATGCCGGGCATGCGGATGTCGAGAAAGCAGACCTGGGGGCGGTGCTGCAGCGCCAGCTCGACGGCGGCCGTGCCGTTGCCGGCCTGGGCCGTGATTTCGAGCGTCGGCCAGGCCGTGGCCAGCTCGGCGCGCAGGTTCTCGGCCAGCAGCAGTTCGTCTTCTGCGATCAGGGCGGTGGTTCTCATGCGGGGATCTCGATGCTGGCGACGCTGCCGCCGCCTGGCTGGGGGCGGAGGTCGAAGCAGGCCTTGTCGCCGTAGCGCTGTGCCAGGCGCTCACGCACCTGGGCAAGACCAAAGCCGGTGCCCGGGAGGTCCGTGGCGTGGGCCAGCCCTGCGCCGCTGTCGGCCACTTCCAGGGTCAGGCGCCCGCCCTGCCTCGCCGCCGTCACCCTCAGCTCGCCGCCGTCCACATGCGGCTCCAGCCCGTGCTTGATGGCGTTCTCCACCAGCGGCTGCAGCAGCAGCGGCGGGATGGCGATGCCGGCCAGTTCGGCGGGCAGGTCCAGCTTCACGCGCAGGCGCTCGCCCATGCGCAGCTGCATCAGCGCGAGGTAGTCGGACAGGCGCTCGAACTCGTCGGCCAGCGGATGCTCGATGGCGCGGCTCGCCTGCAGCGTGGCGCGCAGATAGTCGATGAGGCGGTCCAGCATGCCCTGGGCCTCGTCGGGCTTGAGCTTGATCAGCACGCGCAGATGAGCGAGGGTGTTGAACAGCATGTGCGGCTCCAGCTGGCTCTGCAGCAGTGCCAGGCGCGCCTCGGCGGCCTGGCGTTGGGCGTCGGCCTGGGCCAGCCGCACCGCCTGCAGCGTGAAGTGCGAGAAGAAGTACAGCGTGCCAAGCACGGAGATCATCAGCACGAAAGCGGCCGTCAACGCGGCGGCGCCGCTGGGTTGCTGCCACAGCTGCTGCGAGTGTTGACCGGTCAGCCAGTCGCCCAGCAGCAGGCCAACGCTGTAGCCGATCAGCGAGCCGGTCAGCACGCAGGGCAGCATCCACCCCCAGCCTATCCATTCGCGCGAGTCTTCGGGCCGCAGGCGCCGCAGCAGGCGTTCGGCGAGGTGCATCAGCACCGAGATGCTGGTCGAGATGGGCAAGCCGATGGCGAACGCGTACAGCATGCCGACCCAGAAGCCGCGGCCGCGCATCACGTACAGCACGAAGCCGACGAGCACGCAGATGACGACGGTGCCGACGGCCTGCGTGCGGTAGGGGTGGCCCGGCGCGGCTGGCGGAGAAGGGGCGGGCGTCATGGGCCGCAGCATGGCGCGGCGAAGGCCGCGGGCCCAGCGGCCTGCGACGGACGGGCGGCCGCGGGCGCCAGCGGCATTCAGTGGCCGCCGCCGGCGAGCTTGAACACGCCCACCACCTCGTTCATGCGCTGGGCCTGGCCGCGCAGGCTGTCGGCCGCGGCCGCGGCCTGCTCGACGAGGGCGGCGTTCTGCTGGGTGACCTTGTCGAGCTGGGAGACCGCCTCGCTGACCTGGCCGATGCCGGTGGTCTGCTCCTGCGTGGCCGAGCCGATTTC